>OGPA01002440.1_pt1 | contig 13284 bp, 13 predicted proteins | sample 1552841 | NCBI WGS metagenome assembly OGPA01 (sample SAMEA2579916, study PRJEB22360) | human gut metagenome | reverse complement strand
CGCGCCGCTGTCGACGGTGTCGGCTTGTACGGAGCGATCAAGAGAGCCTGATGCCGATGTCCGGTTCATATCGCCGGAGCCGCCTTCCGGTCCGGGAGCGCCTGCTATCAGAAACAATGCCAGGGCCAGGCATAGGATCGATACCGCACCCACCGCAAGGCCTGCGGTGCGCCTTTTCTTGCGCGCCGAGTCGGGCACCGAAGCCGATTGTTCTTCTGTTTTCGTCGCAGGTGTCTCAGGCTGTTGGGTTTCGGTTCGAGAATCCGGTGCCGCTTTCTGCTCTGTCAGCGGATCGACATCCGGCTGTGTCCCATCCGCGCTATTCATGGGGGACCTTCTCGGGAATACGCTTGCGACTTGTCGCGAGCAGATATGCCGCGACGGCAACGCCCATCAGGGATAGCGCCACAAGTGCCCAGAGCGCTACTGAGGAAGCAGACTCACCCGTCGTAGCGGCAGGCTCCGTGTGGTCGTAGGTGGCTAGGGGAGTTGCGTCATCGGATATAGCCGCTTCGGCTGTGGGTGTTTCGGAAGCGGAGGTTTCGTCGGGTGTGACTGCGGGAGCTACGCGTCCGGGTAAGGTCGTGTAACACGCCGTGCCCGTGCCGGTCCAACCTACCGGATTCGTGGACGTAGGCCCGATATCGCTCGGCGTATCATTCGGCTCCTCTGAGGGCGTCGGCTCTTCTTCCGGGTTGTCCGTCGGTTTGTCGCATGCCCGCAAGGCGAAGAGGTGGCCGGAGTCATTCACGTAGTAGAACAGGCCGTCGCTGTAGCAGACCGAACCCATGGAGTAGTTCATCTTACCGTCTTCGGGCTTATAGATTTCGGTAGCCTCGTCGCAGCCGGGGAAGAAGGCGTACACGCCGCCGCCATCGGTATAGTTCGGCCACGTGCCGACCGCACCGTTGGCCGTGAACAGCACGGCCTGGGAGGAGCCGTCGGAAACCACCAGCGGCCTCGATTTGACTTCACCGGGAATGGCCTTGCCGTCCGCGGTGCTTACCGTCTGCACGACGGCCATGGTGTCGGTGTCGATCACCGCAAGGATGCCTCCTCCCGCACCGTCCGCGCCGCCCACATACGCGATCGATCCGTCGAAGGACGGGGTTGACGTGGAGCGCGTCGCGAAGGAAACGGAACCGACTTCGGTAAGGCGACCGCTATCGAGGGTCACCTTATGCAAAACGCCGTCGGTGGTGACGACAAAGATGAAGCCGCCATGCGCCACGGTGGTGGAGCGGCAGGGGACTCCGAGGCTCAACGATGCGACGCTGCCGCCGTCTGCGGAAGAGGCCGGAATGGCCTCTAGGTTGCCGTCGTCGCCTGCGATGCAGATCATTCCGTCAAGGGTCGCAGCACCGGCCCAGTAGTATCCGGCGGATGCGTTGTGGCGGGTCCATTTTTCCTCGCCTGTGCGCAGGTCGATGCACACGAGGTAGCCGTCGTAGGTCTTCTGCCAATCGGCCGAGGCGGTTGCCGCATACAGGTCGGTGCCGTTGACTGTCAGCGAGGAAAGCGATTGCTGCACGTAGCGGACGGTATCGTCATCGGACAGTCCGGCTTCCGCAATCATGCGGGCGTGCAGGGCCATGGTGAAGGATTCGAGTTTCGGCGTGAGCCACTTCGTTTGCAGCGTAAGGGCGGATAGGGCCTGAAGACGTCCGTCGCTGAGCGCCACGATGATCATGCCGCCGGCATAGATGGGGCGGCTCCCGTATGCGACGGTGCCCGCAAGGTCGGCTGCGCCGCAGACAGCACCCGTCGCCGCATCGATCATGTCGAGGGTGTTGTTGCGCGCGAAGAAGACGAAGCCGCCCGCGATGACTGGCTCGGACCACGAGGAGCTTGCACCTTGGGCGAAATCATACGTCCAGGCGGTATCGAAATACCGAGGCAGCTCATCCGAAACCGTCACGGAACGGCCGTCTGAGCCGCCGAATCCGCTCCATGATGCGTCCCAGTCCGCGACTGGCGCTTCGGTGTCTATCTCGATGGCGATCTCATCGTCGCCGGTCTCCTCGTCCTCGGACGGTTTGATCTTGCCCGTCGCGTCGATGTAGATGAGCTCGATCTCATCGCCGTTTTGCGGGTAATAGCCGCTGGGCAGCACGTCGGCGTAGCGTCCGTTGATGTAAAACGCCCAATACGACCACGGCGCGCTTGCGCTTTGGTGCAGCGTGATGGAGCGGCCGGGTGTGGTGATGGAGTACGGGCATGCGCCCTGGGTGCTGTAGTAATAGCCTGCTTCATCAAGGAGGGAGGCGAAGATGTCCCACGCGGAGGTGCGCACGTTGTCGTTGAAGGTGAAGGCGGATGCGGGTATCCAATCGCCGCGTACCAGCCCCGTTCCTTCCGAACGGGCGACGGCGCCTACGATGTGCGCCTGTACCGTGACGGTGCGGGGCGCCTCTTCCTTTTGCACCGCAACCGGAGCGCTGCGCAGGGTGTTGGCTCCCGAGGTCGCCTCCACATAGAGGTACTTGCCTTGGAGGGCGCTTCCGATGGTTAAAGCGCCGGTCCCCAGTGAGCCTTCCACGGCTCGGGGGTTGGTGCCTTCGGCATCGTCGCAGCTGTACCACACGTATTGGACACGGCCATCGGCCGGAATGGGCATTTGCACGCCATCAAGCTCGGTCATGGCATGCGGTGTGACGGTGGCGCCGACCTTGGGAATGCCGGTGCCGTCGGAAGTCTCAAGCGCAATGGATGTGACGATATAGGCTTGAGCGGGATCGCCCAACGCGATGGGCTTGCTGATGGGATTGGTTTCGTAGGACAGAAAACTCGCGCAGACTATGCACTTAAGGTATTTGCCCGCATAGGAATCGGGGATGATGAACGAGGCTCTATGCGCGTTTTCATCGGGCAGCTCGGTGTATTCGCCCCAACGCTCATCGGAGCAGTACCAGGTGTAGGTCATCTGGTCGGGGGTCAGGTAATCGCCTGCGGTGCCCGCGGATGAGGTGTCACGCGCACTGATGCTCACGATGCTGCCGGTGAGGAATTGGAATCGGTCGGCTGGGTTCTCGGGGGTTTGTACGAGGCCGGCGGTGTATATCTCATGGGATCCTGCTTTGCGGAAGGGGCCCGCCGCGTTTTCGCTATCGGGTGAGACGACCGTGTTGTCTCCGGCGCAGGCGCTCACCATGACCCAACAGCCCTCGAGTTCCTCGGTGACGGTAAGGCTGCCGTCCGCGCCTCCGGAAAGAGGGGTCCAAATGCTCTCGTCGTAATAATAGCCGGGCTTCTCGGATGCTTTGAACCAGGTGTAGGTTACGTGGGAGCACACAGGCGCCTGGGACCAGTAGTCTCCGTCGTAGGCCTGTGCTGTCAGCGTGGTCCCGATCTCCTTGTTCTCTTTATTGAGGATGGAAACCTTATAGAGGGTGTAGATGCCTTCCGGGAGCACTTTACCTGAAGGAGATGCGCAGGACCCGCTGCCGGGGATACCGTTTTGCGCCGTGGCGACCACCTTCAGGTATTTATTCTCCCAGGCTTGCGGCACGGTGATGGAAGCTCCGGTGGCGGCTTCCTCGTAGGTGCCGTATGCGCTGTCGGCGATCTGCCAGGAGAAGATGACATCATTGCCGTCATAGAGCGTGTACGGGTCATCTGAATCGTAGGCACACGCCTCGATAGTGTCGCCAACGTGGCAATCGGCTGCGGTTTCGTAGTCGTCACCGAAGGGTGCGCCGTTAAACGCGAGCACCACGTGATCGAGCTTGATCTGCCCCGGGGCGATGACGGGTCCAGGGGTGTTATAGGAGACCGAGGCGGGCGTCTTGAAGGCGCTGCTCGGGCCGAAGAGGGTATGGCCGTTGCCCTCCACGCGCACGCGGATGTACTTTCCGGCGAGTGCGGTTGCGAGCTCTTCCGTGATGGTGAGTGAGGGGCCGGTCTGTCCGTCTATGGGTTCGTAGGTGTTATCGGTGGCCTCCTGACTTTCGGAGGCGAGCCAATGATAGGTCAGGTTGTCTCGACTGTCGAGGCGCTTAGCGGGAGACGCCTCGCCATCCCACACGTTCGCCCAAAGCGTCGTGCCCGCCTTCAGGCCCTTGGCGGGGGTGGTGTCGAACGTAGAGGATGCATCCTGCGTGGGCTGCAGGAGCACGTAGGAATGCGCGTCGAGCTCGGTTTTGAGGGGGATGGGGGCCTTCACCGGGCCGCATGCCGTGAGCGTCTTGTAGCTGGCCGCCACCTTCGGGCCCTCGACGGAGACATCGCCCGCGGTGATGCGCACGCGCAGGTACTTGCCATTCAGTTGCGCACGGAGCTCGTCGGTGAGCTGCAGGCTTGGCCCGGTCTGCCCTTCGATAGGGACGAAATCGGTCGTTTTGGTGCCGCTTCCTGCGAGCCATTCGTATTGCCAGCTCCCATCATCACGGACCCGCTGGTTCTTAGCTGCCCAAGCGATGGCATAGAGCGTCTCGTTCTGCTGCAGGAGCCCGCTGAGCGCGGATGTCGTCGTCGGGTTGGCACTACGCGAGATCATGACAAAGCCGGATGCGCTCAACCCCGAGGAGGTTTGTACGGCAGCCGATTGGGCGGCGTTTTGCGTCGGTGCCACTACGGCACTCGGGAGGGACGCATCGGGGGTCGGCTTATCGGTCGTGCCGTCGCCTGTCGCCGAAGTGATGGGAGCGGGTGCGGTGACCGCTGCAATCGAGTCAGTAACCGCCCCGTCCGTCGGTGATGGTGCGTTTGCCGCTTCGGTATCTTCGTCCGGCGCATCTTTTCCGATGGTCGTGGTTTGCAGCTCGTCGGTCAATACAGGCCGGGTTGTTTCCGCGGTCGTCGGTGTATCGGCCGCGGCCGGGGTTTCGGCAAACGCCGTGCAAGGCACGAGCGAGCAGGCCAAAACCATGCTGACCAGCACCGATAGTATTCTGTTTTTCCATGATGGGAGCGCACCCGTTTTGGGCGCAGAGATTCGTCCGTGCATACGGAACACCTTCTTTCCAGGGCAATACTGCGATAGGTAGGCATTCCGACTTCGCTTCATCCGGGAGGTTCGACGCGCAACCGTCGGCAACGACCGGCCCGTTTTTTCTGTGTATACAGATCGCACGGCCTTTGCTGCAAAAAACCATCCGTCGGCATTTACGGTTCCTGGTAGAGCATGGGGCTTTCACCCAAATTCCCCTCAGCTGTCAAACCCGTGTTTGACAACCGGCGCATTGCCTGCGCGTCCTATCAACGCCAATGAGCGGCATTATAATTCGCGGATCGGAGCGGACGCGGCTCCGCTGGCCGCAATTTCGGTAATTAACGGAAACTACGGGATTTGACAGCCGGAAGAAACGAGGGGTTCATGACAGCTGCTGCGGTTCCGACCCGACGTTCACCGCGGCGCTGCGCACTCTCGTCGACGCCCGTACCGTGCAGAAAGGGGAACAGGCATGACGCAACCTGTACAGGAGAAGAAATAAATCGGTCAGACGGCAGCGTGCGCCCGCTGCCCATCCAGTGGTACGACGGCCAGACCTACCCGGCCGACAAGGTCGTCGATGTGCGCCGCTCGTCCGCGCGCCGAGTCGGCGGCGACGGCATCTGCTACACCGTGATGATCGGGAGCAGGACGACCTACCTCTACTACGAGGATCCGCGCTGGTTCGTGGAGGAGATCGCGGTGGACGGACCCGCCGCCTAAATCTCGCATTTCCTCAAGTTCTCCCAGCTCAGACGCACTGCGCCAAATTGGCGCAGTGAATCGAGCGGCCCGTCCCGGCGTCTCTGCCCCGATTGCCATAGGCCTCCCTCGACGACGATTGCGCCCTGCCCCGCCTCTAGTCCAGTCACTCTCGCATGGAACCCGGCGCACGCCGCAAGGCGCGGACATCCTGCGCAAAACCCGCACAAGCTCAGGCTGCTCGCACCCGAGCTGGTGCAGGTTGCGGCCTTAAGGCCTTTGCGAAGATGCCGCTTTCCTCCTTGCGGCTTTCCGGAACCGCATGCCGTCTCCTGGCCACGACGCGGTCGCACAGGGCGGCCGCCGCACCGAAAGGGAGGTCATCAAGATGGGAAACCGAGCCGTCATCACCACGCCGGAAAAGGTCCTGGCGCTCTACCTTCACTTGAACGGAGGACGCGACACGGTCGAGCCGCTCCTAAAGTACTGCGAGCTTCAGGGGTACCGTCCCCCGAGCACTGACTCCTACGGATGGGCGCGAATGGCTCAAGTAGTGGGCAACTTCTTCGGAGGCTCCCTCAGTCTCGGCATCGACCGCTTCGACCGACTCGGCGACCAGGGCGACAACGGCGTCTACGTCATCGACGGATGGAAGATCGTCGACCGCATCGAGCTCGACTACGACAAGGACTGGAACCCGGTCGGATGGAAGCAGATCGACCCGTCCCGTGAGGAGTCCTACCACGACTTCGACGAGATGCTCCACGCCTTCGACGCCGCGATGCCCGAGGCCTTGAGGCTCGGTGCCTTCCTCGACGCCGAGGAGATCCCGGTCTCTGAGGTGCGCGTCGGCGACAAGGTCTGGATGCGCGAGTACGAGAGCGGCTACAAGCTCTTCGAGGTCGCAGGCTTCGGCGATGGCGGGCGCAACAGGCAGGACATGATCGGCGTGCCCTACGTCAAGTGCTACGACCACGACGGCGATTGGTCCTGGAACATCAACAACTACGTGCGCGAGGACACCTGCCGTATAGCCCCTAGAAGCTAGCATCCACGGCCGTCGGCTCGCACGAGTCGGCGGCCTCCAGAACTTCGAACATCACAAGGAAAGGAACGCATCATGGGATATAGAAGCGAAGTCAGGATAGCCACCACCCGAGAGGGCTACGACCTCATGTGCGATCGTGTCGACTTCATCAGCGAGGGGCTCGACAGCTGCCCGCTAATGGGCAGCGAGCGCCAGCCCGACTTCTTCGACGAGGAGGATGGCTGCGTCGTGTTCGGCTGGGACAACATCAAGTGGTACGTCGGACTCCTCTGCGACGTGAGCAACGTGGTCGAGGCGCTCGGCGAGCTCGACGAGCAGGAGATCCCCTACGAGTTCTGCCGCATAGGCGAGGGCTGGGACGACGTCGAGTTCCGCACGAACGGCGACAATGAGGACCTCTCGATCCACGTCGAGCCCTCCGTCGCCATAGAGGTCTTCTGACCTCTATGGCACGTCTCAGATTGATTTGAAGTTGTCGCCGCTGGCTTGCTCGTGATGACACCTGTTGCGTGATTTCAGAAGAAACACCAGGTCACCCCTGCGTGGACAATTTGTCCACGCAGGGGTTCGCCTTTTTGATCCAACCGTATTCGGCAGTTGTCCACGCTTTCGGCAAGTGCTATTTCGCTCTTGTGGGAAAATGTCTCTATAACAGAGCGCAAGAGGGTATGCGCTGAGAGAGGTTGGCGTAGAAGCAAGTGCCAGACATCAGATGCAAGAAGTTCTCGGACATCCTGAAAGCCAAGTCCGACAACTATCCGTACTCAGACAGGTATATAGCCGAGGTTCACGACTCGAAGGACAAGACCGGCCGAACCGAGCGCGAACACATGGTTGAGTGGTTTCGCTCCAACGAGACGAAGGGCTTCGGGTTGTATTCGCGGCAGGCACCGAACCAAAGCGCGCGCCGCTGCTACAACAGTCTCATGAACGCAGCGTCCCTTCTCTGGATCGCGGAGGCTGTGGGGATCGACGAGCTCACGGTACGACGCGCATATGAGGCGGCCGTAGCTGCCGGTGACTACCGCCGCGCCTGCGGGGCAATCCGCAAGATCATCACGTGGGACATGATCTACGCGCTCGCGTAGCGCGTGCGTGTCGGGCGGTTCTCTCCAGCCTTTCTCGCATTGTGCGTAAAAGGACTCTTCCCTGATACAAACCGCGCACTGTCATAATGGGAGCGCATATCAAATGGGAGAGGAAGTCGCCATGAGTATCGTAGAGCTGAACATACTAGATGTCTTGCAAGAGAAGAACATGAGCTTGGAGGAGTTCGCGGCACTACCTGGGATTGGCGAGGAGAGCGCTAACAAGATCGTTGAAGGCCCAGTGTCGGCAGTGTGCTTCTCGACCCTGGCTGCCATATGCGACGGATTGGGCTGCAAGCCGGGAGATGTGCTTCGCTATACCGCCTAGCGACTATCGCCAAAGGGTTGTCGCGCGCGGCTTGTTCGTGATGGCACTGTGGAGACTCCTCAAATAATTCGTGAACTCAATCTGAACTCACTTTGAACTCAGGGTTTCGCGTTTCTGCTGGTCAGGAATTTACTCACAAGGCCTGTTTTTATTCCTGGACTATTCCCGTCGCGTAAATTTTCGGAGGTTCGAGACGACGCGCTCGAAATCCTGAACTCAAAACATGCCCAGATATAATAAAATTCCAGTTCAGAGAACTAGGATTTGCTTCTTAGATTTATTCCAGGCTTTAAGCCCTTTTCGCCTTCTTTGAAGTGAGTTCAAAACGATACTGAAATCAGTGAGCAAGGATTGGACGACGAAGCACGAGACGGAAATCGCAATGCCCATAGAACAAGAAAGCCCACTCGATACAATCGAGTGGGAGTAAAACTCCGCGCCAGCGCACGATTAGACCAGCAAAACCCGAAGCGCTCCTCGGCACCTGCCAGGGAGCGCTTCTTGCATCCCGAGGGTCTCATAGTCTTCTAGGCAAAAGAAGACCCACCAGCAGATCCCCACGAGAGGCCGGCGGGTTTACTGTTGCGAATGCATCACCGGCACTTGAAGTTTAGCGAGGACGTCGACGGAGCGGATTTGCTGATTGTCGCAGGAGACGCATCGCCGTATCTTTCGAAGATGTTAGAGAGCCGTAAGGCGAATCGATGGCGACTGCAGCGTCGAGGTGGCATCATCGTCCCATAGATCAGAAAGGAGCGACCCATGGGCAAGGGAAAAACGATAGCGATCACTGCAGTTGCCACGTGCGGTTTGGCGGCAGCCCTTATTCTTGCTGCTTCAATGACGAATCTATTCTTAGCTGGCGACTATTACGTAAAGATCGACAATGCCCATATTTCCGAGAACGAGTCGAGCGGCGGCGTCATCAACCTCGGATCGAGCGAGCCGTACCTATATAAGCTTGAGGCGGTCAACGCGGCGGGTGATAAGACCGAGATTGAATTCGGCGCCTCTCGGGAACTGCACCAGAACGCCTTCTTGAAGCTGGATCTTCAACCGATTCGCGGGGTCGTCGGGTGGTCGGAAATCTCAGAAGATTCGCTTCCGCCCAAGGTTGCAGAAGCCCTTGATTAGGTAGCGCAAAGCGGCATCTGCAGAATTAAGCAATCACACTGAATCTATGCCGATACATCAGTGTAATTGGCGGCCTACCCTTCCAGGGTGAGCAAAAGGCCCGCGAGTAGCAGGCCGATTGCGGCGCCGGCAAAAAGTTTCACCACGACGCCGAGCGCTGGGTGCTTGCGGGCGAGACCTTCCGCATCGGGCTCGCCAACGACTCCGCTCTTGAGGAACCGGTCGATTTCCCGATAGGTGACGACGTCGTGCTTCTTCTTCAGACGGTCCACCGCGATGGCCATGGCGAACCCGATGGCATAGAGCACGATAAACGTTGCCGCACCCGCGAGATTCCCCTTGCTCATGCGCGCGAACCCCGATGGCTCCGGCCATGCAAGCGAGAAGACAAGCAGAAAGAGGAAGGCCAGCCCCGAGAAGGCCAGCATCCCGATTGACAGCAGCTTCATCCTGCGCGCGTCCTCCGCGATGGCCTGCTGCATGGCGACCACGTCTCCCCTTACGAGCTCGTCGATGGAGATCTCGAACAGCTGGCTGAGAAGCAGGAGGCTCTGCACGTCCGGATAGGTCTTGTCATTCTCCCGATTCGAGATGGTCTGGCGCGACACGAAGATCGCCTTCGAGACCTCGTCCTGGGAAAGCCCCCGTTCCTCCCGCTTAGCCTTCAGCTGCCGAGCCAGTTCCATCGATCCCTTCCTTTCGATTGCGCGTTGGCGCGCCACGCCGCTTGTGCGCACCGAAATGATATCCCACAAGTCTTGCAAAATGATGCAGACGCACCTGTCAAAAGTCTTTTACAGGCCCTTTGAGCAGGTGTTTTGCCAGAGCGACCCATTTGCGGATACAGGGACGAATCGGCAGAATAATGCCCGCCAACGCAAACCCGAGTGAAAGGAACAGCAGCTATGGCCCGCGAGGAAAAGGTTTGGAAATATGCGATGGATGCCGGCTACACGCCTTTGGAGGACCGATGCATTATCGTCAAGGGCGCGGCGGGAGATTTGAGCGAGAAGATCGTCCGCTTTTTCGAGACGTGGGATGTGGCGGTCCTCCAGATGTGCGAGAACGAACTCATCCTGCTTCCATTCGAGTCGTTTTGGGGAACGTTGGAACGGGACGTCTCGCTCGTTATTCCGTATGCGGACATTGAATCTGTGAAGCTTATCGACGACTTGCTCAACGTAGTCATCGACATCGAGACACGTGGCGGTGCCGTGCGCCTCACCACCCAGCAAAAGGAGCTGAGCGACATTCGCCTGTCCGGCATATACGCCACCCAATATGCCGATGGCTTCAAGAACTGGCACGCCGAAAACGTGAACCTCACCCTGCAAGCACTCAGCGAACTCGGCCACAAGACATCATGCGAATAGGTCTCACTCTGCTTAGGCGCCGCACGTTACTTCGCTGGCGGCAAAACCCTACACGTTCCCCGGCGAAAGGGCCTTTTCGTACCACAACGCTGGCGGATATATGAACAGACCCTCGCCCTCGGCCTGAGCGTCGACGACCCGAAAGCCTTCGCCGACTGCATTGCTAAAGCACTCACATGATTGTGATGAAGGCGGCCTCGCCTTCTGCAACACGAAAGAGGCCATCTTCAGCAGTCCGCCAAAATCGGCTTCATCCGCAATACGCTGATCAGGCATTTTCCTCGGACCTCTCAGCGCATCTTCTACCGCAAGCGGAAGCAGACGCTTATAACTCGAGATTTGCTGCAAAAACCGGGCGGTTCGTCGACCGGAAGGCCGGCAAAAGCAGACCCCCCGCCCTAGGACACATTGTATCGCCCGAATACGCGCCCAGGCTTTCTCGTCTGGGCCCTCTGCTCTTCGACGGTATACTGCGCTGGACAGAAAACCCCGGAACACCGGAGGGCGAACATGGCCACGCGGAAATTGCATACTATCGAGAAAAGGATAATTCCGTCCTCGGATCGGGATATACGGATTCTCATCATGCGGCCCACGAAAAACGCGCGACCGCGTGAAAGCACTCCGGGCATCCTGTGGCTCCACGGAGGGGGTCACCTTCACGGCATGCACCCAAAGATCCTGCTGCCCCATGCCCGCCTTCTAGTGGAAAAGTACGGCGCCGTGGTGGTGGCTCCGGAATACCGCACCGCATTCGAGAAGCCGTTTCCCGCCGACTTGGAAGACTGCTACGCCGCCCTGCTTTTCCTGAAGGTCCACGCCGACGAGCTGGGGATCAACGATGCGCAGATCATGGTGGGTGGGGAAAGCGCCGGGGGCGGCCTCACGGTGGCCACCTGCCTTTTGGCGCGAGATATCGGCGAGGTCAACATCGCCTTCCAGATGCCTCTCTACCCCATGCTGGACGACCGGGAAACCGCCTCGTCGCGAGACAACCATGCGCCGGTGTGGAACACGCGCACCAACCGGTTCGCCTGGAAGTACTATCTCCGCGGTTTGGGCGGCGTAACGCCCCCGTCCTACGCCGCCCCCGCCCGCGAGGCCAATTATGCGGGCCTGCCCCCTGCCTACGCCTATGTCGGCACTGAAGAGCCGTTCTATTGCGAGACGCTTGAGTACGTCGCGAACCTCAAACGCGCAGGCACAGAGGCTTCCGTAGACGTATACCCCCACTGGTTCCATGCCTACGACATGCTGCTCCCCTTCGCGAAGAAGTCGAAGGAAGCCGTGCGACATTTCGAAGAGCACTACCTCTACGCCACCGAGCACTATTTCGCCCCGCAAAGAATCCCTCCCTCTCTCGACTAAAATAGACCCTCAACCGAAAGAACCCAACTATGGATACTGATAAGAAGAAGGAGTTGCGCGCCGCCTACAAGGAACGCCCACGGGAAGCGGGCGTCGTCTTCGTCACGTGCGGCGCGACCGGCGAGATGTTCCTCGCGGACGTCGTAGACGCTCCGGCGGCGTTCAACCGAATGCGCTTTCAGCTGTCGTCGGGGCTTTACCCGGACAAGCGGCTGCAGGCCCTCTGGAACCAGCACGGCGAAAGCGCCTTCGAGTTCGGCGTGCTGCAGCGCCTCGACCCCAGCGATGCGGATGCGGACATCGCCGAGGAACTTGAAACGCTCCTCGACCTCTGCCTGGCCGAACATCCGGAAGCCACCAAACTGAAAGCCGCCCACGGCGCCCGGCGCCGATAGGCTGCTTTGGATTCTGGGACGGATTACGAAAGCACAAACTAACTGCCTTTTGAGTCGCTATCGCCAGATACCTGGTGGTAGAATGCGCGGACATGGTTTACATCACAGGTGACATACACGGCGATCCGCGCGATTTGCTTCGCTTTAGCGAGGCCCATTCACTCACGGCCGACGACACCATCATCATCCTCGGCGACACGGGCTTCAACTTCTACCTGCACGGGCGCGACCGCAAGGCGAAGAAGCTGGCGGCGCGCATTCCCGCTACGCTGCTATGCATCCACGGCAACCACGAGGCTCGGCCGCAGTCGCTTCCCGAGCTCTACCATGAAGAGCAGCGCTTCGGTGGCGCCGTCATGACGGAAGACGCCTTCCCAAACATCCTCTTCGCAGTGGATGGCGAGATCTACGACATCGAAGGGTTCTCCACCATCGCTATCGGAGGAGCCTACAGCATCGACGCCCAATGGCGACGCGAGAACGGCATTCCGTGGTTTCCCGACGAGCAACCAAGCGCGCAAACCAAGCAGCGCGCCGAGCGGGTCCTCTCCGAGCGCAGCTGGAAGGTGGATGTGGTGCTCTCCCGCACGTGCCCGGCGAAGTACACGCCCACCGAAACCTACTTCCCCGGAATCGACCAGAGTAAAGTGGACAAGTCCACCGAGAACTGGCTGGACACCATCGAGGATCGGCTGACCTATCAGCGCTGGTACTGCGGCCACTGGCACATCAACAAGCACATCGACCGCATCGACTTCCTGTTCGGCGACGTAGAAGAGTTCGCCGCCGGACTTAAGCACTAGTCGTCTGCGACGAGCATCACCGGACGCCCCTCCGCGCACGCGTCGGTTGGCGAAGAGGCACTTTTCTGCAGCAAATCGCGAGTTATAAGCCCCTAGCTCTCCCGTTCGAGCCATT
>OGPA01002438.1_pt1 | contig 13290 bp, 8 predicted proteins | sample 1552841 | NCBI WGS metagenome assembly OGPA01 (sample SAMEA2579916, study PRJEB22360) | human gut metagenome | reverse complement strand
CCACACCCAGCCCACCACCCCGGGGAGTTTTTATCTGCCAGCGTTGGGTGTTTGCACACCCTCGCTGTAGTGGTGGGGTGAGATGTGTGGTTCAGTTTTGGTCGCGTTGCTCCATCGCTGGGAATATAAAAGGAGGATTTTTTATGAAGGTTATATCTATTGTTGATGATGATTATGGAATTATGTTTAATAACAGACGTGTTTCTAAGGACAGTGTTCTGAATGAGCATATTATTAAGATGCTTGATGGCAGGAAGTTATGGCTTTCTTTATATAGTAAGCAGCTTTTTGGTGATTATGAAAATATTGAGGTTAATCAGGAGTTTGGTTTTGCTGGAAAGGACGATTTCTGTTTTGTTGAGGACTCTGAGATTGTTTCTTATGAGGATATGGTGGATGAGGTTTATCTGTATAAGTGGAACAGGAAGTATCCTTCTGATGTGAAGTTTCCTAAGGACATGCTTAATAATTTTAAGCTGGAGGGTTCTACTGATTTTGAGGGTAATTCTCACGAGAAAATTACTGAAGAAAGATATGTAAGAAAGAAATAAGGAGTTATGATACATGCATAATATAAGGTTAGAAGTGCTAAGGAGAGTAACCGCATTTTTACTGGTGTTCTTTATTGCAGGAAGCGGATTTGGGTTAAGCGGATGCTCTTCTAAGAAGGATAATCAGGCTGGTACTGTTGGTAGTACTGAGGTTCAGAGTACGGCTGTGGCAGATGATATGGCGTCTTTAGTATATCAGGGTGAACCATATGTTGTAATTAATGATAATAACCCAGCGTTTAATGATGCTGACTTCACGACTATATCATTTGAGAGTTACGGAGAACTGGATGAACTTGGAAGATGTACGACTGCATTTGCTAATATAGGTAAAGACATTATGCCTACTGAGAAACGTGGTGCAATTGGTGAAGTAAAACCTACGGGATGGCAGACAGCGAAATACGATAGTGTTGATGGTAAATATCTGTATAACAGGTGCCATCTTATAGGTTATCAGCTTACTGGTGAGAATGCCAATGAAAAGAATCTGATTACAGGAACAAGATATCTTAATGTTGATGGTATGCTGCCTTTTGAAAATATGGTGGCGGATTACATAAAGGAAACTAATAATCATGTTCTGTACCGCGTAACACCTGTATTTTCTGGCGATAATCTTGTTGCCAGCGGTGTGCACATGGAGGCGAAGTCAGTTGAGGATAATGGTGATGGAATTCTTTTCAATGTGTATTGTTTTAATGCACAGCCGGGAATTGCTATTGATTATGCAACAGGCAGCAGCCATGCCGATGATTCGGTAGCGGAGAGTGGTTCACAGACGGTCTCAGACTCTGCAAATGTACAGACTTATGTGCTTAACACGAATACCAAGAAGTTTCATAAGGAGTCGTGCAGCAGCGCAAAGAGTATGGAGGCTTCCAACAGAAAGACTTATACGGGAAGCAGGCATGAGCTTATTGATATGGGATATGAGGCTTGTGGAGTGTGCAAGCCGTGATAATAAAGAAACAGCCGTGAAGTCTTGCGTATTACATAAGACCATACGGCTGTTTTGATTATATGAGCATATTATTCGATAAATGTTCCAACCAATTTAACAAGCATAGCAACGGTCATATCCATGCCTTCAACAGTAATATGTTCATAAGGACCGTGGTATGCGTGTCCTCCAGTTCCAAGGTTAGGGCATGGAAGTCCTTTGAAGCTTAACTGACAGCCGTCTGTTCCCCCTCGGATAGGAAGAATAAGCGGTGTTATATCAGCCAGTTCACAGGCTTTCTTTGCATTATCAATAAGATTCATGCAGCCCGCAATGATTTCGGACATATTCTTATACTGGTCTTTAATGGTGAGTGTAACAGTTCCCTTGCCCCATTTTTCATTCATATTCTTTTCGATTAATCGCAGAGTATTTTTCTTTGCTTCAAATAAATTCTTATCATGGTCTCTTACTATATAATTAAGCGAAGCCTCACTGACATCGCCAGACATGCTGACAAGATGGTAGAAGCCCTCGTAATCTTCTGTGCTGCGAGGGGTTTCCATAGCAGGAAGTGCATTGTTAATCTCCATTGCAACAAGACTGGCATTAATCATGGTGTCTTTGGCAGAACCTGGGTGTACATTGAAGCCTTTAATATGAAAATCCGCTTTGCATGCGTTGAAGTTTTCGTACTGAATCTCGCCTTCTGTGTCGCCGTCAATTGTGTAGGCGTATTTGGCACCGAACTGTTCTATGTTAAAATGTTCAGCTCCCATGCCGATTTCTTCATCAGGTGTGAATGCAATACATATTGTTCCATGAGGTATATTGCCTTTCTGCAAATGTTCTATCATAGTAAGGATTTCAGCAATACCTGCTTTGTCATCAGCACCAAGTATAGTGCTTCCGTCTGATGTGATAAGTGTGCGTTCCTTAAGAGTGCCAAGATGAGGAAACTCATGCACAGACAGGGTTATTCCCGCAGGAAGTTTGAGTGATACACCATTAAAGTTTTCTGTTATTACTGGTGTAATATCGTGATTGCAATAATCGGACACGGTATCCATATGTGCAATAAATCCGATAGCAGGCACATTTTCATAACCTTTGGTTGCTGGAAGCTTACCATACAGGTAACACATATCGTCAAGTACAATGTCCGATAAATTCAATCCTTCCATCTCATTTTTAAGAAATCTGGCTAACTCAAACTGGCATGCAGATGAGGGCGTGTTTTCACTGTTTTCATCACTTGGTGTACGGAAAGTGACATATTTTAATAATCTTTCATATGCTTTCATGGTAATTCTCCAATCTGTGGATTGATATTCATATATTAACATATTCTGGTGGAAATATACGGATTATGCGAAAAAAAGCAGAAGATAATAATCTCCTGCTTAGTGATTAATATTATTCTGCCTCTGCAGCCGTTACAGCTTCTGTTGCATCAGCATTTTTTCTAACAAATATTGCCCTGAATATAAGTCTTACAAATGGTCCGCAATAGAACATCTGATAGCAGATTGCCATAGGAAAGTTCATTGCCCATGTTTTAACCCACATGCCAAAGGATGGTTCTTTGAAAAGAAATGTTGCAACGAGACTCATAACCGGACACATAATGCAGCATATACATATTGATATTGCATATGTGATGAACTGAGGTCTGTCTGTAGGACGCATAACTGTGAACGCAAGCATTTTAGCAATCTTTCCTACAACGAAGAATTCGAGTACGAATGCAATAGGAACCATGATTGGCAATTCATGTGTTGCAGCTAAGAAAGTAGTACCATTTACAGTACCTGTGTTGAGGGCAACATTATATACGACCATTCCATAGACCATAATTGTTGCCATAATAATTGTGAAAATAACATCCTGAAACTTGTTTTTTGGCATAAAAAAATCCTCCTTAAATAATAACCTAAGCAAAACATGTGTTGTTCGTTATCATCCGGGGGATGTGTCGTTTCCAATATAACCATATTTAATTGTGCCGTGGTATAGTATCACAAAATTAATAAATATGTCAAGTACTTGATTTTTTAAAAATCAGGTCCAGAACTTTATAAATAAATTGTGATTAAAAAGTGAAGAATAAACATTCATTTTAATATCGTTCGTGTCGAAAAAATGTCATTTCATGTAAATGACATTTTTTTTGATGCTTTTTATTGTATAATACCACTAAGATAGAATGTGATTTTGTAATGTTTTAGAGTGTTGCATAGATATATTGAGTATAATAAAAGGAGGGATAGTTTATGAAGTATTTAAACTTAAAAAAGACTACTGCGGTGGTATTGTCAATTGGAATGGTATTTTCAAGCAGTGCCGTTACCGGGTTTGCGGCAGATAACAGTAAAAAGATACCTACGATTCCTAACAGCTATATTAATAAAGTGGCAGAAGATATTGATAATGAATATTTTTATGATGGAACATATGTTGATAATTGGGGGCATACATGTAAGGGCAGGCAGCTTGGAGCGACATATACAAAGCAGTCAACTGAATTTTTGTTATGGGCACCTGCGGCAACATATGTAAAAGTTAATATTTATGCAACAGGTGATGATAATGACAGCAATGCACGTGATATAGGAAATTATGCATTAGAGAAAATGCTTGTAAATGGGGAATGGAATGGCCTCTGGATTATAACACTTCTTGGTGATTGGGGCGGATTGTATTATGACTATACGATTACCACAACAGATATTACCCATATTGGCAGCGACAGAACAACAAAATATAAAATTCAGGACCCATATTCGGTTGCGGTAAGCAAAGACGGAAAGCGTTCGTATATAACAGATACATCTTCAGTATCTCCTGAGGGTTGGGACAGCGACAGACATGTGTATGTTGATTCGACAAAAGCAAATACTGTTTATAAAATAAGTGTCAAGGATTTCTCATCAGATACCGCATCGGGCATGACTGCAGGCGGAAAGTACAGTGCTTTTACGGAAAAGGGTGCAAAAGTAAACAGTGCGGGAGAACTTGTATCTGGCATTGATTATCTGAAGGAACTTGGCGTTACGACAGTACAGCTTGCACCGTTTGCGGATTTTGATGGTGACAGTGAGTATGAGATTTTAAATTATAATGTACCTGAGGCAAGCTATGCTTCCAATCCGTCAGACAGCAAGACTGTTATAAAAGAATGTAAAGAGATGATTCAGGCACTTCACAGTGCGGGATTTTCTGTTGTGATGGAGATGCCGTATACGCATGCCTCAGAGGAAAATCCTCTTGAAAAGTCGGTTCCGTGGTTTTATTACAGATTGAATACTGACGGTACAAGGTATACAACAAATACGGGATATGACAATGAGTTTTCTACAGAGCGGAAGATGTATCGTAGTTATATGGTTAATTCCATGAAATATTGGGCAGAGGAATATCATGTTGATGGATTTTCACTGGATTTGATTGACTGTGTCAATGTGAAGTACAAAGGTTCTTCGTATGTATATAAATGGCTGGATGAGATAAAGACATCATTGGCAAAGGAAGATGCCAATCTGGTTATATGGGGAGATAATTATACAAAGGAAGAAAGACAGAATAAAACTTCCTTATATGATGAAATAATCAGCAGCACAGGTGGCACTTATGGCGAAAGAAACGAAAAAGCCGTAAAAATATACAAGCAGAAAGCAGCAATGAAATATGCTAAGCCGGGAACATTGTTTATGGATGGCGGAGAAGAAATGTGTAACAGCGTTGAGGGAACAACTCTTGCAGACAGCAGTTACGTTGAATGGAAGGATTCAGCAGAGTACGCAGATGTAGTCTCATATTACAGAGGACTTATGGATATACGAAAAGCATTTTCACCGCTTGCGAAAAGGCAGACAATAAAAAATTCTGAAGCTTATGTGCTTTCAGGTACAAAAGACGACGAGTGGAATACTATGGCAGTATTAAATAATGAGTCAGATGTGTCAAAAGAAATTACAATTCCTGTTCAAGGAAGAGCTGCTACGGACTGGGTTGTTATTGCAAATGGCGAAAGTGCAGGAGTTGTATCACTTGGTGAAGTCTCAGGCTCCGTTATAACTGTACCTGCGTATACTACAATGATTCTTGTAGATAAGGAAAGCTTTGATGATGTGGCTGTAACATCGGGTAAAGGAAAAGTAATTGTTAATTATGTGATAAAAGACAGTGAGCAGAAGTTACGTGAATCGATTACACTTCAGGGCACATCGGGAACGAATTATGCGGTACCTGAAAATATTAAGATTCCATCAGGATATACTTTTTTAAGCAAGACAGGCGATGAAAAGGGTGTGTATACATCAGAAACACAGACAGTTACATATTATTATAATGCGATTAATCCGGATACAGTGGTAGACGGTATTAAAAATAATGGAGTATACTGCGAGAAGGCACAGTTTAAAGTAACTTCTTTAGATTATACACAGGTAATGACAGGAAATAAAACGCTTACACCTGATGCGGCCGGTATTTATACTGTATCTGCAGCAGATGGCACACAGACAATAACATTGACAGATAATGAAGGATACAGCATTTATCTGTCTATTACAGTAAATGCGAATCATACAATGGATAACAGCGACTGTACGAAAGAATCAATATGCTCTGTCTGCCGGAAAATATTTCTGGCACAGACAAATCATAATTTCAGCGACACATGGACAAAAGACGATACTTATCATTGGAAAGTGTGCGAGAATGACGGCTGTACGGTAACAACAACAAAGACAAAACATAGTGGTACAGATGATGGTGATTGTACAACACCTGTAATTTGTGAATGTGGTGAGATTGTTACAGCAGCAAAGGCAGAACATACATATGGTGAATGGAAGTCAAATGATAACGGCACACATACCCACAAATGTACAACAGCAGGCTGTACAATAGAAGAAACAGAAAGCTGTGTGGGTGGAGCGGCAACATGTAAAAAGAGAGCCGTCTGCACGGATTGTAATGCTGAATATGGTACTTTAAATCCAGCAAACCACAGTGGAGAACAGGTATGGGTACAGACAGAAAAAACTCATCAGAAAAAATATGACTGTTGTGGTGCTGAGGTAACTAATATAGCAGATCATATCTGGGAGAATGGACACTGCACAGTATGCGGATACGATTGTATTCATACAGGCGGAAAAGCAACCTGCACGCAGAAAGCGGTTTGCAATATCTGCCATAGTGAATATGGAGAAATAAATGCAGATAATCATTCGGGTGTGGAAAAATGGATACAGACAGCAACAACACATGAAAAGAGATATGATTGCTGCGGTAAAGTGACGATAGAACAAGAAAATCATAAGTGGAAAGATGGTGCTTGTGAAACATGTGGTTATGTATGTGTACACAGCGGAGGAGAAGCAACATGTACAAAAGGTGCGGTTTGCGAAATCTGCGGCAAGGAGTATACAGATAAAGATATGGCAAACCACAGTGGAAAACAGGTTTGGGTACAGACAGAAAAAACTCATAAGCAGGCATATGATTGCTGTGATAAGGAAGTATCGACAAGTGAAGCACATGGTTGGAAAAACGGTGTCTGCACGGTTTGTGGTTATCAGTGTAAACACGCAGGCGGAAGTGCAACATGTGTGAAGAAAGCGGTGTGTACGATCTGCAGCGAAGAATATGGTACTTACAATATGAGTATGCATGAAGGCTTGCAGTCAGTAGCGGCAAAGGCGGCTACTATGACAGATGAAGGAAATATTGAATACTGGTATTGTAAAGATTGTGACAGATATTACATCAAGCAGGATGGGCTTGTTGAGATTGAAAAATCACAGACTGTGGTTGCAAAGATTACAGATACAACATCATTGACCGATACGTGTAAAGACGATAATACAGAGACAGTAAAAGAACAGGCGCCTGATACGGGAGATAATAAACATGTATTTGCATGGCTTCTTATGCTTGTAATAGGAGGAGCGGCAGCAGGATTAATGGTTAAAGGTAAAAAGACAGAAAATTAATATTTAAGGAGACCGGAATTTCGCTTACTGTGTGGGTGCGAGGTTCCGGTTTTTACATGTTTTGGTTTTATTCATTTTCTTATATTAATAAATGTGTCAAGTACTTGATTTTTTAAAAATCAGGTGTATACTATAAATAATTTAATACATATGGAACTTCAGGGCAGGGTGTGATTCCCTACCGGTGGTAAAGCCCACGAGCCGAGGCGTAAGCCAGAGCATGATTCGGTGTAATTCCGAAGCCGACAGTAAAGTCTGGATGAAAGAAGTGATATTAAAGTTGGTTATTCATAATGTAATCATATTAGAATGAATGGCTGGCTTGAATGTGGATACTGGCTCTGAGATGATTTATTATCTCAGAGCTTTTTTGATTGTCAGAGTAAGAATTTGATTATAGAAATTCGATATTTTGGCGTAAGGCTTCTGAAGTGGTGAGATGAAACTGCTTTGGAAGCTTTTTTTGTCTGGCTGGATTTTGGTTGTGCTGGGGTGTCTGTATTGTTGAGGCGGAGTCTGGTCTGAAATGCTGGAACTGGCAATTGTGGCCGGCAGCATATTACATCGATTCAATTCATAGCAATCGCAATCTGGCGGCATATTATAGCAATTCAGAGCAGCAGGGCAGCAGGTAAATTCGGCAAAAACCTATTAATACAAGTTTTTTAAGAATTTGGTAGGTTTATTTTGGAGAAAAGCCAAAGAAAACTTAAGCAATTACCTACTAAATGAGCCATAAACGATGAATTTATAGGTCTTTGAGGCATGAAAATGCGTTTAATATTATAGACAAGACGAAAAAAGACCTACTAAACCATTAAAAATGCGACTACTTATAGGTATCACGACTTTGAGCCGGTAAAATCAGGGAAGCAACAAGCACATTAAGAATGAAATTAAGATGCAGCAGACAAGGAAAATAAGGATAGAGAAAATCAGGACAGAAAAAAGCAGAACAGAGAAAAGCAGGACAGGAAGGAACAGAAAGAAGGTGTAGATATGCAGCAGGAAATAAATAACAATTTTTCAAAACAAGATGAATTCTACATGAAGCGGGCAATTGAACTGGCAAAGAATGGAACAGGCTGGGTTAATCCTAATCCGCTGGTTGGAGCTGTTATTGTAAAGGATGACAGAATCATAGGTGAAGGCTGGCACAGGAAATATGGTGAGCTTCATGCGGAAAGAGATGCACTTTCAAGATGTATGGAGGATACCAGTGGAGCAACCATATATGTGACACTTGAGCCATGCTGCCATCATGGGAAACAGCCGCCTTGCACTGAAGCACTTGTGCAGGCAGGGATAAGCAGGGTTGTGATAGGTTCGATGGATCCTAATCCCCTGGTAAGTGGAAAAGGTGTTAAATATCTGGAAGAACACGGGATTAAAGTTGAAGGTTGTGTATGCAATGAAGAATGTCTTGCGATGAATTATGTATTCTTTCATTACATAAGGAATAAAGAGCCATATGTTGTGATGAAAACAGCACAGACACTTGATGGAAAAATTGCCACATATAAGGGACTTTCCAAGTGGATTACAGGTGAGCAGGCAAGAGAAAATGTGCATGCAGACCGTCACAGATACGCGGCAATTATGGTGGGTGTCGGCACTGTGATTGCTGATAACCCAATGCTTGACTGTAGAAGTACAGCCGTCAGCAATCCACACAATCCTGTGCGAATCATATGCGACAGCAGATTGAGAACTCCGCTTGACAGCAGAATTGTAAAAAGTGCAGGGCAGATACCAACAATAATTGCTACATGTAGTACCGACAGCGACAGGAAATCTTTATATGAAAATGCAGGCTGTGAAGTGATAATTACAAAAGAATCAGAGCAGCACATTGACCTTAAAGAGCTTATGAACATACTTGGAGAAAAAGGTATCGACAGCGTGATTCTAGAGGGAGGCGGAACACTTAACTTTTCGGCATTGCAGGCTGGAATTGTGAACCGGGTTCAGACTTACATTGCACCTAAGATATTTGGCGGGGCAGACAGTAAGACAGCAGTTGAAGGGCAGGGTATTGTAAATGTAGATGAAGCATATCGGTTGAGAAACAAAACCGTTCGTCTTCTTGGTGACGATATTCTGATTGAAGGAGAGTTGTAATGTTTACAGGAATTATTGAAGAAATCGGACATGTAAATAATGTAAAAAAAGGAACGGCATCAGCAATTCTTACAATACAGGCAGAAAAAGTCCTTAAGGGAACACATATAGGAGACAGCATTGCTGTCAATGGTGTGTGCCTTACAGTGACAGGGATATATGATAATACATTTACTGCGGATGTAATGCATGAGACGCTGAACCGCTCATCACTTGGCAAGCTGGTGAGTGGCAGTGCTGTTAATCTTGAAAGGGCAATGGCAGCAGATGGAAGGTTCGGAGGGCATATAGTTTCAGGACATATTGATGGAACAGGAAAAGTTGCAGCGATAACCAAGGATGATAACGCGATATGGTATCAGATTAAGACAGACAGCGGAATATTAAAATATATTGTTGAAAAAGGTTCAGTTGCCATAGATGGAATAAGTCTTACGGTTGCCAAGATGGACAGCCAGAGCTTTTCAGTATCAATAATACCACATACGGCAGGTGCGACAACGCTGTCACTTAGGAAAGCTGGTGATGTAGTTAATCTCGAAAATGACATTGTCGGAAAATATATTGAGAGGTTTCTTGCTCTGCGGGAAGAAGAACCGCAGATGGGAATCACAAGAGAATTCCTGCTAAAGAATGGATTTTAAAATATCAAAGGGAAAGGAAGGTAAAAGAAAATGTTTGAGTATAACACAGTAGAAGAGGCAGTTAAGGATTTACAGGATGGAAAGCTGATACTTGTCTCAGATGATGAAAGCAGAGAGAATGAGGGCGACCTTATATGTGCCGCTGAATTTGCAACTACTGAAAATGTGAATTTCATGGCGACATATGGAAAAGGACTTATATGCATGCCTATGAGTGGAGATTTGTGCAGGAAGCTGGGACTTACACAGATGGTTGCTGACAATACAGATAACCATGAAACTGCATTTACAGTGTCAATAGACCATGTTAAGACGACAACAGGAATATCGGCAGAGGAGAGAGGCTTTACTGCAAGAGCATGTGTGTCAGATGAAGCAAAGCCTGAGGATTTCAGAAGACCAGGACATATGTTTCCACTACGTTCAAAGGCTAATGGAGTTCTTGAAAGAAACGGACATACAGAGGCAACAGTAGACCTTATGAGAATAGCAGGGCTTAAGGAGTGCGGTCTGTGCTGTGAGATAATGAAAGAGGACGGAACAATGATGAGAAAAGAAGATCTCATAGAAATGTCCGAAAAATTCAAACTCAAATTCATAACAATTAAGGCAATTCAGGAATACAGAAAGAGACATGACAACTTGGTTGAGTGTGTGGCAGTTACAAGAATGCCGACAAAATATGGTAAATTCACAGCACACTGTTATGTTAATAAGTTAAATGGCGAGCATCATGTTGCATTGGTAAAGGGTGATATTGGTGATGGCAGCAATCTTTTGTGCAGGGTACATTCAGAGTGCCTGACTGGAGATGCATTTGGCTCAATGAAATGCGACTGCGGTCAGCAGCTGGCGTCAGCGATGACACAGATTAACAATGAAGGCAGGGGAGTACTTCTTTATATGAGACAGGAGGGCAGAGGAATCGGGCTTGTCAACAAGCTTAAGGCATATGCACTTCAGGATCAGGGAATGGATACACTTGAGGCTAATCTGGCACTTGGTCTGCCGGGAGACGCGCGCGAGTACTACATAGGAGCACAGATATTGAAAGACTTAGGAGCAAAGAGCTTAAGGCTTCTTACTAACAATCCCGATAAGGTATATCAGCTTGCAGATTTTGGAATCGAAATCAGTGAGAGAGTGCCTATTGAGATAGATGCAACACCATTTGATAGGTTCTATCTTAAGACAAAGCAGGCTAAGATGGGACACATTTTAAACATTGTGTAATCATTAAAGGAGGAAATTATAATGAGAGTTTTAGAAGGTAAGTTAGTTGACAGTGGAATTAAGGTAGGTATTGTAGCAGCAAGGTTTAATGAATTTATTGTGTCTAAGCTTGTTGCGGGAGCTAAAGACGGGCTTGTAAGACATGATGTTTCAGAGAAAAATATTGACCTTGCATGGGTGCCGGGCGCATTTGAGATACCATTGATAGCTTCAAAGATGGCAAAAAGCGGCAAGTATGACGCAGTTATATGTCTTGGTGCGGTTATAAGAGGTGCTACAAGCCATTACGATTATGTGTGCAGCGAGGTTTCCAAGGGCATTGCAAATGTTTCTTTAGCAAGTGATATTCCTGTTATGTTTGGAGTGCTTACTACAGATACAATCGAGCAGGCAATTGAGCGCGCCGGAACAAAGGCAGGCAACAAGGGATTTGAGTGTGCTGAAGGTGCTATTGAGATGGTTAATCTTATTAAAGAGATTGAAGGATAATATATAAAATTTTTAATAATTGTAAAAGGTCAGATTCGTCAGTAACCATTGGGCTTGGCGGGTCTGGCCTTTTGTATTATAAAATATGATAGAAAATGAATATGCGAAGCTGATGATATAAGGTATAATAGACTTGTTTCTTTTAATAATTGTTAAATGGGTATATATTACATATAAATTTATAGAATCGATGGGAGAGATAAGATGAAGTGGGGAATTTTGGCTACAGGTAATATTGCAAAAAAATTTGCATCAACTGTAAATCAGATGAGTAAAGAAAATGAACAGTTAGTAGCAGTTGGTTCACGTAACATTGAAAGTGCAAAAGCCTTTGCTAAGGAGCATGATATCCCAAGATATTATGATTCGTATGAAGCACTGGTTAAAGATCAGGATGTTGAGGCTGTTTATGTAGCCACACCAAATACTTTGCATTATGAGAATTGCAGGTTATGTCTTGAACATGGAAAGCATGTATTGTGCGAAAAGCCGTTTACGATAAATGATAAACAGGCACAGGAACTGTACAGGCTGGCAAGGGATAGGCATCTTTTTATCATGGAGGGACTCTGGATATGGTTTCTTCCATTGTATGATCGTTTACACAGTATCTTACAGCAAGGAGTTATTGGAGAAATAAAACATATTTCATGTCAGTATGGGTTTGTTGCAACAGGTGCCAGAAAAGAGCGCAAATTTAACCCTGCACTTGGTGGAGGTGCTTTGTTGGATATAGGAATTTACAATCTGGGATTTCTGCGTATTGTTACAGGAGATGAGCCGCAGAATGTAGAAACTCAAAAAGTACATATTAATGAGTATGGAACAGATGATTACAGCTGTCTCAAACTGACATATAACGATGGATGTACTGCAGAATCAGTCCAGACAATTGGGCAGGAATTAAAACGTAATGCCAGAATTGAGGGAACGAAGGGAAGTATATTTTTACCGGATTTCCAACACGCTGAGACTATGATACTTGAGGTGGAAGGAAAAGAACCGGAAACAATCGAGTGTCCGGTTGATATAAATGGCTTTGAATATGAAATCAGGGAAGTAAGCAGATGCGTAAAACTTGGATATTGCAGCAGTGATGTATATACAGCTAAAGACAGTATTGCACTTACACGGATGATGTATGATATCCGTATGAGCTGGAGTGAAGCAGATATGAAAATAGTTATTATATATGCATCGGTTCATCACAATAATACAAAGAAAATTGTTGATGCCATAGCAGATGAATATGGGGTTGATATTATTGATGCAGCTAAGATTACTGAAAAGGACTTATCCGGGTATGA
>OGPA01002432.1_pt1 | contig 13307 bp, 10 predicted proteins | sample 1552841 | NCBI WGS metagenome assembly OGPA01 (sample SAMEA2579916, study PRJEB22360) | human gut metagenome | reverse complement strand
TAGTATTTGAACCATCTGTCGTTAATAGTGTAGCAGACCTTGTGGAAAAGATAAATAAAAATTTACAGGGATGTTGAAAAAGATACAAAAAGACCCGGAATCCATTGGGATACCGGGTCTATATAGGGGAGGGGGAAGTCATAACAGATACTGCCTGATTTCAGTTGCTTGCGAATTTTGTTCCCCAGAACAGTGATTTGTAGTTGGAAGAACTACTGCTTGAACTGCTGGAAGAACCTGTGAATACCGTACATGACTCGCCGTTTCCTTTCATAATTAAGCTTATTAACCCATTACGACTTCAACAGTAACTTCTTTTTTATCTGTTGGTAATGGAATCATGTTGCCGGCAACGGAAACGCCGTCGACCGTCATGGACGAAACGCCTTTTTCCACATGTTTTGGGTTCTTAACTGTAATATGATAAGTAACTCCGCGGAAATCACGTTTGGCTTCAAAACCATCCAAAGTAGATGGAATACATGGATCAACAACTAGTCCGTCATAATCCGGACGGATGCCAAGAATGTACTGGGATACATCCAGAAAAGTCCATGCTGCGGTACCTGTAAGCCAGCTGTTCTTTGCTTCACCGAAATTCTTTGCATCTTTACCGGCAATCATCTGGGAGTATACATAAGGTTCGGTGCGGTGAATCTCGCTGATATCTTCAATATAAGCAGGACAGGTTCTTGTGTATACCTGCCATGCACGATTGCCTCGTCCGACAACGGTCTCTGCGATGGAAATCCATGGGTTGTTGTGACAGAAGATACCGGCATTTTCTTTATATCCTGGTGGATAAGAAGAAATTTCACCAAGCTCAACATGGTATCTATGGTAAGCAGGCTGCAGTAATACGATGCCGTATTTGGTGTCGAGATATTTCTCAACTGACTGCATAGCCTTCAGACAGTTGCCTTCTTTCAGACCGATTTCGGCCATAACGCAGAATCCCTGAGGCTCGATGAAAATCTTGCCTTCTTCGCATTCCTTAGAACCGATCTTGTTCTTATAGTGATCGTATGCACGAAGGAACCATTCGCCGTCCCATCCGGCATCGAGAACTGTTTTTTCCATATCTGCAATGGCTTTTTCAGCCAAAGCTGCTTCATCATCCAGACCGCGGTGGCGGCAGATTTCAACATAATCTTTACCGTAACGGACAAACATGCCTGCAATAAAAACAGATTCTGCGTTTGGTCCTTCGGATGGTCCGAATGTCTGGAAGGATTCTCCAGGCTCTGTAGAGAAGCAGTTTAAGTTCAGACAGTCGTTCCAGTCTGCACGACCGATCAGTGGCAGATTGTGAGGTCCAAGATGGTCAATGGTATAGTGGAAAGAACGTCTCAGATGCTCCATGAAGTCGGTTGCCTTGGATGGATCACTGTCATATGGTGTCATTTCATCAAGGATGGTGTAATCACCGGTTTCTTTTATGTAAGCAGCAGTTCCTGCAATCAGCCATAATGGATCATCGTTAAATCCGCTTCCGATATCGGAATTACCTTTCTTGGTAAGTGGCTGATACTGATGATAAGCACTTCCGTCTTCAAACTGGGTTGCTGCAATATCCAGAATACGTTCTCTTGCACGATCCGGAATCAGGTGAACAAATCCTAACAGATCCTGACAGGAGTCACGGAATCCCATGCCTCGGCCGATTCCTGATTCAAAGTAAGATGCAGAACGGCTCATGTTAAAAGTTACCATACACTGGTACTGGTGCCATACATTGACCATACGGTCGAGCTTTTCTTCGGAAGAAGAAATTGTGAAATGGGATAAAAGTTCATCCCAGTATTCTTTTAATTTTGCAAGTGCGGCATCGGCTTTTTCCTTGGTATCAAATTCAGCCATCAGCTTTTCTGCTGGTGCGCGGTTAATGACACCATCTTCCGGACGACCGATCCATTTCTCTTCTACCGGATTCTCAACATAAGCAAGAATAAATATGAAGGTCTTTGATTCTCCAGGAGCCAGAGAAACTTTCAAATGATGGGAACCAACCGGAGACCAGCCGCTTGCTACGGAATTCTTGGAAGTGCCGGTTACGACAACTTCCGGAGCGGAGTTCTCACCGTATGCGCCGAGGAAAGACTCGCGATCTGTATCAAATCCTTCAATTGGAGCATTGACTGCATATAATGCGTAGTGATTCCGGCGTTCACGGTACTCTGTTTTGTGATAGATTGCAGATCCGTGGATCTCAACCTCTCCGGTGGAGAAGTTACGCTGGAAGTTGGTCATATCATCCATAGCATTCCACAGACAGAACTCTACATAAGAAAATACAGAGAATTCTTTTGAAGCATCACTCTTGTTCGTAAGTGTCAGTTCGTTGATCTCGCAACTGCGACCGACCGGTACAAAGGCTGTCAGCTCTGCCTGTAACTGATTCTTTGTGCTTCGGAAGGTAGAATATCCCATTCCGTGATGGCATTCATAAGAATCCAGCTCTGTCTTTGTCGGCATCCATCCAGGATTCCAGATTGTGTCATTCTCCTTAATGTAGTAGTAATGTCCGTTGCTGTCATAAGGAACATTGTTGTAACGATAACGTGTCAGACGAAGAAGCTTCGCATCTTTATAGAAACTATAACCTCCACATGTATTGGAAATCAGAGAGAAGAAATCCTCAGATCCAAGATAGTTGATCCATGGGAGTGGAGTCTTTGGGGATGTGATGACATATTCTTTTCTGGCATCATCAAAATATCCGTATTTCATAAATAACCTCCATTGATAATATATTTATACTGTGTTTACGCAACGATTATAACGAAAACGATTAAGTAATCGAATTCTTAAGATAGAGTATATATTCTAAAAGTAGAAAAAGCAACAGAAAAAGCCAATAAATAGGAAAATATGGCATATTGAACAAAAAGAACAATGAAAAATACAGCAAACTGACAAACGGCTTCGAAACAATAAATTACGAATGAAATTGCGTAAACGTGTAAGTGAAATATAAATATAAGGTAAAAAGGGTTGTTCCTAGAATTTTTAGGGTAAAATATGCACAAAAAGTATGACAATAAAGTGTGAAACGTGACGAAATGCACAAAAACAGTTGCAATTGTCTGACATTAGGGGTATAGTAAAACTACGAAAACGATTAAGCAAGTTTTCAGAAACAGGAGGAATGAATGGTATCTTTAAAAACAATCGCCCAAAGATGTGGAGTGTCCACTGCGACGGTAAGTAAGGCCTTAAATGGTCATAAAGATATCAGCAAAGAGACAAAAGACCGGGTTAAGAAGGTTGCGGATGAACTTGGATATTTCCCAAATGCCGCAGCCAGAGCATTAAAAACGAACCGTTCCTATAATATAGGAGTTCTCTTCGAAGAAGAAGCAGGAAGTGGTCTGACCCATGAATATTTCTCCGGAGTATTGAATGGATTGAAAGTGCAGGCAGAAAAACAGGGATATGATATTACCTTTATCAATACCTGTTATGAGAATAGGAAGATGTCCTATTACGAACATTGCAGATACCGGAATTTTGAGGGAGTCGCAATTGTCTGTGCCGATTTTAATGATCCCGATGTCATGGAGCTGATGAACAGTGAGCTGCCAGTAGTGACCATTGATTATGTACATCATAATTGCACTGCAGTATGCTCCAACAATATACAGGGTATGGAAGACCTTGTGAAGTATATTTACAGTCAGGGACACCGAAAAATTGCATATATACATGGTCAGGATGGTTTATATGTAACAAGAGACCGGCTGGCGAGCTTTTACCGGACGGTAGATAAGCTTGGACTGGTAATCCCGGATGAGTATATTCGGACAGCGGATTATCTCGAAACCAAAGGAGCCGCAAAACAAACAAAAGAACTGCTGAATCTGCAGAATGCACCGACTTGTATTATTTATCCGGATGACACCTCTTTAATAGGAGGACGTAATGTCATCATTGAGATGGGACTTCGAATCCCAAAAGATATATCCGTAGCAGGATATGATGGAACGAGAATGTCGCAGTTGCTTCATCCGAAGCTTACAACGATTCGCCAGAACACGGAAATCATCGGAACAGAAGCTGCAGCAAGACTGATTCACACCATCGAACAACCGCGAACAACTCTCGTTGAGAGAGTCGTTATAGAAGGAAGTCTAATACCGGGAAAGTCTGTAGGGGAGATACGAAAGTAACAGATTTTCACACGGGATAGAAATTCCTGAAAAAAACAAACAATCGGTCGTAAGACCACATATATGAAGGAGGAGGTTTTTCATATGAAGAAGAAAATCGTCAGCGCATTATTATGTGCAACAATGGTAGCAACAATGTTTGCAGGATGTGGAAGCTCAGGAGATTCCGGAGATTCCGGAGATGCTAAAAAGGATAGTTCACAGGCATCAGGTGATGCTACAGTATCCGACAGCTCTGATGACGGAAAAGTCCTTAACATTTACTGCTGGAATGAAGAGTTCAAGAGCCGTATCACAGATCACTATCCTGGATATGAGGAAGTAGATGCTACACATGGAAAGATCGGTGATGTAGAGGTTAACTGGAACATTACGCCAAATGATGATAATGCTTACCAGAACAATCTGGACACAACATTATTAAGTCAGGCAGATGCAGCAGCAGATGACAAGATCGACTTATTCTTAGTTGAAGCTGATTACGCATTAAAGTATGTTGACAGCGATTACACAATGCCAATCAAGGATCTTGGAATGACTGACGATGATCTGTCAAAACAGTATCAGTACACAAAGGATATCGTAACAGATTCCAACGGAACATTAAAAGGCGTATCATGGCAGGGCTGCCCGGGTGTTCTCTTCTATAACAGAGAAGCTGCCAAGGAAGTACTTGGAACAGATGATCCGGATGAAGTTCAGAAGTATGTTAAGGATTGGGATACCTTTAACGATACTGCAAAGAAGATGAAAGATGCCGGATACAAGATGACATCTTCTGTAAACGATTCATATCGTGTATATTCTAACAACGTATCTACAAAGTGGGTAAACGATGGAAAAATCACAATCGACGACAACATTATGAAGTGGGTTGAGGATTCTAAGGCACTGTATGATGCAAAAGAAACAAGTTCTGCAGAACTTTGGAGTGATGACTGGAAGAAAGGCTTCTATCCAGACGGAAAAGTATTCTGCTACTTTGGACCAGCTTGGTTAGTAAACTTCTCAATGGCAGCAGACACAGAAGGATCTATCGGTTATGAAGGTGGCTGGGGCGCAGCTCAGGGACCACAGGGCTTCTTCTGGGGCGGTACATGGATCTGTGCAGCCAAGGGTACAGATAATGCAGGTCTTATCAAAGACATTATGTTAAAGATGACAACTGACGATGATACCATGAAAGATATCGTAGTTAAGGATGATGATTTCGTAAACAACAAGACAGTCATGGAAGCAATGGCAAAAGATTCAAGCTACAGCAGCAAGATTCTCGGTGGTCAGAACCCATTAAGCATGTACTGTGCAGGTGTTGAAAATCTTGACTTAAGCAACCTTTCTTCTTACGATCAGGGATGTAACGAGGAATTCCAGAACGCTATGAAGGGCTACTTCGAAGGAAGTGCAACATTAGATGAGGCACTGGATCAGTTCTATAAAGCAGCTGAAGAGAAATATCCAGAATTATCTCACTAATATTGTTTGACTGAATTTGACAAATAACAAATAAAAGGAATGTGCCTGCCGCACCGAAAGGGAGGCAGGCACAATTCATATGTTGGGTTTTTGTGAAGGTCCGACATGGGAGGTATTTTTATGAAGAAAAGTGGAGGAAAAGCAGTCAGATATAATAAATGGGGATATATTTTTCTGATTCCATTCATTGTGGTATATATTGTCTTTCAGTTGATACCGCTTGTTACAACAATTTATTACAGCTTTTTTGAGAACTACATGTCAGGTCTGACGCAGATTGGACCTAACTTTGTTGGATTTGAAAATTACAGAAAGTTATTTACCGGCGGGGACGTCTGGGTATATTTTAAGAATACAATGGTGCTTTGGATTATGTGTTTTATTCCACAGATTTTCCTCTCCTTATTATTAGGCGCCTGGTTCTCAGATACCCGCCTCAAAATTAAAGGTTCCAGATTTTTTAAGACAGTTATTTATCTTCCGAACCTGATTATGGCATCTGCATTTTCTATGTTATTCTTTACATTGTTTGCAGATGGAGGTCCGATTAACTCTCTTTTGATGCAGATTGGATTTATTTCCGAGCCATATAAATTTTTGTCACATACAGGAAGTGCGAGAGGTTTGATCGCATTGATGAACTGCCTGATGTGGTTCGGTAATACCACCATTCTTCTGATGGCTGGTATGATGGGAATTGATACATCGCTCTTTGAAGCAGCAGAAGTAGATGGCGCAACATCTACACAGGTATTTTTCAAAATTACATTACCGCTTCTTCGCCCGATTCTCGTATATGTAATCATTACGTCATTGATCGGTGGTATCCAGTTATTTGATGTACCACAGATTTTGACAAATGGTACAGGAAATCCGGTTCGTTCAACCATGACATTGATCATGTACCTGAACAAACACTTATATAGTAAGAACTATGGTATGGCAGGAGCCTTGTCTGTAGTACTGTTTATCATTACCGGAATCTTAAGTCTTATTATTTTTAAGGTGACAGGTAATGATAAGAGGAAGGGGTGAGTAACATGGCAGACAACAAAAGCAATGGATTAAAAAAAGGCGTTGGTCTCCATGCAAGACGAGTAATCGCCTATATCGTATTAATAATTATTACGTTCTTCTGCTTGTTCTGGTTTTACATATTATTTATTAACGCAACCAGATCAAACGGAGAGCTGCAGTCAGGATTCCAGGCATTTCCAAGTACCCATTTTATGGATAACTGGAAAAATCTGGTAAAAGGAACACTTCCTATTTGGAATGGTTTGTTCAACAGTTTGATTATTGCGACATTTAGTGCAATCCTGTGTGTATATTTTTCGACGATGACAGCATATGCGATTCATGCATATGACTTTAAGTTAAAGAAATATATTTATCCGTTTATTCTTGCGGTTATGATGATTCCAACACAGGTTACTGCACTTGGATTTATCAAGCTGGTGAACAGGATGGGACTGATGGATTCATTCATCCCTCTTATCGTTCCAACAATTGCAGCACCGGTTACTTTCTTCTATATGAAACAGTATATGGAGAGTTCACTGCCGGCATCACTGATTGAGGCAGCCAGAATGGATGGATCCGGTGAGTTCCATACATTCAACAGTGTGGTTCTTCCGATTATGAAACCGGCAATCGCCGTACAGGCAATCTTCACATTCGTAAGCAGCTGGAATAATTACTTTACTCCGGCACTTGTATTACATGATGACAAGAAAAAGACATTACCTATTCTGATTGCACAGCTTCGAGCAGCAGACTGGTTGAAGTTTGATATGGGTCAGGTTTATGTAATGATCGCATTCTCAATCTTCCCGGTTATTATCGTGTACTTATTCTTATCAAGATATATTGTGCAGGGTGTGGCAGTTGGAAGTGTAAAAGGATAATAAGGTTACTGAAATGGGCAGTGCACATGGAAATTCCGGTGCGCTGTTCTTTTTTTGCATTTACGAGGCACTGTTTTTAGTATAAAATATAAAGGAACTTGAATAGAGTACAATTAAATGAAATGGAGATATATAATGGAAGACTTATTTGAAAAATTAAAAGATAGAGAATCCTTTGATGCATATTGGAATGAAAACTATGTTCCGATCACATATGCCGATGTGAAGGATGCATATGAGGATTTTGTCAAAGCATCCGATAAACATATTTTTGTATCAGATTATGGAGAAAGTGGCAATATAAACAGAGATGATTTTATGGACAATCTGTCACAGACAGCACAGTTTACATTTCAGGACAGTCTGACGGAAGCTTTCTATGATAAGAACCCGGATTTGTATGAGACGGCATTTGCAATCTACGAAGAAGCGCAGATGAACGGTGGAAATGATGAAAATATCGCAGCGACATTTCATGAAGAATACAACCGTCTGTACAAAGAATTTCTGCTTGCAATGTATGATGCAATGTTTTAAAAGGAGAAAGCTATGGCTACATTAGGAAATCCAAAAAATACAATTGAAGTGCTGCAGAAGTATCACTTCAATTTTCAAAAAAAATTCGGTCAGAATTTCCTGATCAACACGAGTATTCTCGAAGAGATCATTGATGCTGCAGAGATTACGAGAGAGGATTTCGTTTTAGAGATAGGTCCGGGAATCGGAACGATGACACAGTATCTTTGTGAGGCGGCCAGAGAGGTGGTTGCGGTAGAGATTGATACAAATCTGATTCCGATTCTAGGCGATACATTGTCTGCATATGATAATGTAGAGGTAATGAATGCAGATATCCTCAAAGTAGATATTGCAAAACTTGCGGACGAACGAAATGGCGGTAAACCGATCAAAGTAGTGGCAAATCTGCCATACTACATCACAACCCCGATTATTATGGGGCTTTTTGAAAGTCATGTTCCAATCGACAGCATTACAATCATGGTGCAGAAGGAAGTGGCAGATCGTATGCAGGAAGGACCGGGAAGCAAGGAATATGGTGCGCTGTCGCTGGCTGTGCAGTATTATGCAAAGCCGGAGATCGTTGTTAATGTACCGCCGAGCTGTTTTATGCCACAGCCGAAAGTGGGGAGTGCGGTCATCCGGTTGACAAGACATGAGAATCCACCGGTGGATGTGGATAATGAAAAACTCATGTTTCAGGTGATTCGCGCATCGTTTAACCAGAGAAGAAAAACACTTGCCAACGGACTCAACAATTTCGGAAGTTTTTCTTTGGGAAAAGAAGAGATTCAAAAGAGCATCGAGGAGCTTGGCGTACCGGTAAATATTCGTGGCGAGGCACTCTCTCTGGAACAGTTTGCAAAGCTGAGCAATATTATCAATGCAAAAATGAAACGTAATTAGTTACAATGTATAAAAGTTCACAGGGTGGAAATACTGAAATCAGAATAATTTGATGATGGAGGAAAGCCCTATGAAAAAACAACAGTATATAGCTGCTGTCGCATGTCTGGTGGCAGGAGCAATTGGTTTTGCAAGTGTGTATGCAACGGAAAAAAATCAGGAAAAGCGTAATGACAGTGATTACGCAATTCAGCAGGAGTCTACGGAGCAGTTGTCTGCGGCCTCTTATGAAATCAAGCCAAAGACTGACAAGCAGGCAGAGAATGCGCCGGAAGTAGAAGAGGATGCTGTAAAGGTTTCTGAAAAGGAGAAGTCGCAGACGGAAGCAACGGAAGAAAAAGAGGACAATGAAAAAAAGACAGAAAAAACGGAGACTGTAGCAACCGCAGCAGAAAACAGTCTGCATTTCGACACGAAAACAGGCATGCAGTGGCCGCTTGAAGGAGAGATCCTTTTGGATTACAGTATGGATGCGACGGTGTATTTTCCGACTTTGGAGCAGTACCGTTATAATCCGGCAATCGTTATTTCCGCGGCAGTTAATGATAAGGTAAATGCAGTTGCAAAAGGAAAAATTACCGATATTTCAGAAAATGAAGTGACCGGCTGTACGGTAAAACAGGATCTGGGAGACGGTTATACAGCTATCTACGGACAGTTAAAAGAACTTAATTTTAAAAAGGGTGATATGATAGAGGCAGGTCAAACTATTGGATACGTGGGAGAACCTACGAAATACTATTCCACAGAGGGAAGTAACGTGTACTTCGAACTGCAAAAGGATGGCAAGCCGGTTAACCCAAAGGAATATCTGCCGGAAATGCCGATGAATACATTGGATTAGGAAGAACCTATTTGACTTTACTTTTATTTTTGATACAATTAAGGGTGCTTTTTTAAAAAGCACCTTTTAAATTTTGCTGAGGAATAGATTGGATCGGGAGAGTCAGGTCTGTTACGAAAAAGGGGGCCGCAGAGTGAATTTTGATAATTATACAGATGAAGTGAATGAGTGGAGACGACTTGTGCTTCAAAGTCGAGGGATTGATGCGGCACAGACCTTACAGTACAGCAGGAAAATCATAGCATATGGAGAGCAGCACAACGATGCTTTTCTGCTTGGATTTGGTTACTATTACAGTGGAGAAACGTATTTTACACTCAATGATGGCAGCCATTTTTTTGAGACGATTAACCGTGCATTGTCTTATCTGGACCAGGCAGAGGAGTGGGAGCTGATGGTGCGCTGCTACAATTATCTGGGAATTGCTGCAATGAACCGTGGTAATGCACCGATTGCGCTGGACTATTACTTAAACGGATTAAATTATGCAAAAGAACATCAGATTGAAGAATTAATTATTTATTTGTACATAAATATGGGAATGCTTTATAACGAATGCGGACGTTATAAGGATGCAGAGGAATCCTTGAGGGATGCTTATGCATGTGTACAAAAGCACCCGGAGGACGAGATATATCATATATGCATGATTGGCATTTACAATAATTTAATTCGAAGTCTTGTATTTCAAAATCGGTTAAAAGAAGTGGCACCGATACTGGAAGAGATCTATCAGGTGCACTGGCCCTATTGTGAAGTATACGATAAATTGTCAATCTGTTGTGTAGAAGTATTGTATTATCATCGGTTGGGTGATGTTGCCCACAGAGATGAGAGTGTTCGCATGATAGATGAAATACTTCCGGAGAATCTGGTAGTTTTGGATCTTTTTAATGATTTTTACAATTGTTGTACGGTTCTTTTGGAGACAGATCTGGATGCGTCATTCTGGCATATAATCGAAATGTTAGAGCCTCTGGCACGTAATTTCAATATTATTAATTTGCAATTAAAAATATTGTCATTAAAAATGCAGTTTTATCGTAAACATGATCAGAGTGCAGAGTTTTTACAGGCGGCAGGATTGTATTACGAGCTTTCTACCCGCATGGAGAATGAGGCGCGCGGTATTATGGGAAATGTAATTGAACTGCGCAAAAAGCTGGAGTCGGTCAAGAAAGCCCGGCAGAAGGCAGAGCAGGAGAAAATGATTCTGCAAAAGAAATCGGAACTGGATGCACTGACCGGTATGGCGAACCGCTATCGTCTGAATGATTTTTCCGATGAGATTTTTGCACAGGCGCTGCAGGATGAGACTCCGCTCACAGTAGAAATTCTGGATGTGGATTATTTTAAAGAATTTAATGACAATTATGGACATCAGCGTGGAGATGAATGTCTGTTGACGATTGCGAATGTAATTAAAAAACTGACAGAAGAGTACGATGCCTTTTGCGCACGTTACGGTGGAGATGAGTTTGTAATCATTATCAAGGGAATTTCTCATGATGAGATGGTTGCTTTTTGCTCGAAACTGCGTGAGCGCGTGCTGGATTGTGGATTGGAACATCGGTACTCCAAAGTTATGCCGATGGTCACAATTTCTCAGGGGGCCTGCTGGGGCATTCCGCTGAGAGGAAACCGTATGTGGGATTATCTGCATGTGGCGGACGATATGTTGTATAAGGTCAAAAATTTCAGCAGAAATAATTATTGCATCGGAGACATCATGGAATCCGATGATATTGTGATGGATTTATCACAATGATACATGTTAACAAGCAACGAAAAGGAAAAGAATGGAATCAGTTAAATTTGAAGAATTAGGTTTATACCCGCAGCTTTTGCGGGCAATTAAGGAGATGGGATTTGAGGAGGCAACACCGATTCAGGCGCAGGCCATTCCGGTTGTAATGAGTGGTGTGGATGTGATCGGTCAGGCACAGACAGGAACCGGTAAAACCGCTTCATTTGGTATTCCGCTTCTTATGAAAGTGGACCCGAACAATAAAAAGACACAGGCAATCGTGCTTTCTCCGACAAGAGAGCTGGCAATCCAGAGCGCGGAGGAGATTCGCAAGCTTGCCAAATATATGCATGGAATCAAAGTGCTTCCGGTATACGGAGGTCAGGATATCGGACGTCAGATCAAAGCGTTAAAAGGCGGTGCAACGATTATCATTGGTACACCGGGACGTATTATGGACCATCTGCGTCGCAAAACGATCCGTTGTGATCATGTGAATACCATCGTACTTGATGAGGCAGATGAGATGCTCAACATGGGATTTCGCGAAGATATCGAGACAATTTTATCGTATATCACGAACGAAGACCGTCAGACTGTGCTTTTTTCTGCAACCATGCCAAAGCCGATTTTGGATATTACAAAGAAATATCAGAAGAATGCGACCACAATTAAAGTGACAAAGAAGGAACTTACGGTTCCGAATATTGACCAATACTATTATGATGTACGTCGTAATGATAAGGTCGATGTACTGACAAGACTGTTGGATTACTACAATCCGAAGCTTTCTTTGGTATTCTGCAACACAAAGCGTATGGTCGATGAACTTGCCTCTGAGTTACAGGGACGCGGGTATGCGGCAGAAGGCATTCATGGAGATATGAAGCAGCAGCAGAGAGACCGTGTGATGAAGAGTTTCCGAAACGGAAGATGTGATATTCTTATCGCCACAGATGTGGCGGCGCGTGGAATCGATGTCGATGATGTGGAGGCAGTATTTAATTATGATCTGCCACAGGATAATGAGTACTATGTGCACCGCATCGGTCGTACAGGACGTGCAGGCCGTACGGGACGGGCTTTTAATTTTGTAAAAGGCAAGGAAGTCTATAAACTGAAAGAAATACAGCGTTACTGCAAGACAAAGATTTATGCACAGCCAATTCCGTCATCGGATGATGTGGCAGAAATCAAAGCAGAGAAAGTTCTCGGAGAAATCGGACAGATTATTGAAGAGGGCAAGTTAAATGATATGATCGATCTCATCGAGCGTCAGGTCAACAACAGCGATTATACAGCTATGGACATTGCAGCTGCATTTTTGAAACAGGCGATCGGTGGAGTGGAACTTTCCAAAGAGGATCGGGATATCGAAGATGCATTGTCTGGTGACACCGGAGCCGAAGAAGGCATGGTGCGCTTGTTTATTAACATTGGAAAAAACCAGAGAATCCGTCCGGGAGATATCCTCGGTGCGGTTGCCGGTGAGGCGAAGATTCCGGGCAAGCTGGTAGGGGCCATTGATATGTATGATAATTATACATTTGTTGAGGTACCACAGGAGTACGGAAAAGATGTACTCCGTGGCATGAAAAATGTCAAGATCAAAGGAAAATCAGTTAATGTTGAGCCGGCGAATGCGCGTTAAGGACAACGGAGAAAACATTTTTGTGATCTTCGTAGTCCACGCGGATACGTCCGCCGTGATTGGCGGCAATGCTGCTGGCAATTGACAG
>OGPA01002429.1_pt1 | contig 13319 bp, 8 predicted proteins | sample 1552841 | NCBI WGS metagenome assembly OGPA01 (sample SAMEA2579916, study PRJEB22360) | human gut metagenome | reverse complement strand
CCGATGAGTATGACATTGTCTCGGTTTATGGGAAGGGATATCTTTTTACCTGCCGGTAAATGTCTCTTTTTCTTCACATTTCCGGATATCAGGATCTGTCTGTTACAATATACTTAACAAACAGATCCTTTTTATTTTGTAAAAATTTATGATCCGTGGACAGTAACTGAATAACTGCTGCGCAATTTATCAGGAGGTGCCTATGCATAAAAAAATCTTAGTTCTTTTAACAGGCGCGATCGCTCTTTCCATATCTGCAGTCCCGGTCCTCGCTTCTGACCCTCCAACCGATGACGGTCAGTACATCTGGCAGGATGAAAACGGAGATTACTGGTACCGCAATGGTTCCGAGGATGAATATATCGGGGAAGGTAATTATGCCCCTGACCCGGATTCCGGTGAACTGATGGAAGGCAACGATGCCGGCTGGACCGAACAGGACGGTTATTTTGAGCCTCATTATTATTATGAGGACGGCAGTGTGTGGCTGGAAGATGCCACCGGAACCACATATATTGGTTCCAGAGACAAATATTATATTGATGACTACGGCAATCTTCAGGAATATTCCGATTCTGAAGCTGATTCCTCCTCCGGAGATTCTTCAGAAGAATCCTCCGATACCAGTGGAAACTCCTCCTCGCAGGATTCCGATTCTTCATACCCAAATTCCTCTTCCGATACAAACACGGAAGATTCCTCTGAATCGGAAAAGCGCGGCGAGCTTCATATGCGGGTTGGATTCCCTGCCGATGATACGATCAGAGAATCCATGCCCGAAAAAGAAGGTTATTTCGAACAGCGTTCCGTAAATGGCGGAAAAAGCACTGCCTTTGTTTTAAAAATACCAAACTCCTCTCTGGAGGATTCTTCCCTGAAGGGTTTTCTGGCAGAATACTATCCGGTAAAGGGTGAGATCATCACCAAAAAGGATCTTACCTTTGAATCTTATCCTGCCACGAAATATCAATACTTAACCGAAGTCAACGAAGAAGAAAAAAATGTAGATGCTCTTGTATGCCAGACTGACGATTATACATTCGGACTTTTTGTCCTGACTCCGTCAGACACCTATGATAAGGCCGCCGAAAAGGAAGCCACAGAGCTGATCAAATCCATAGATTTCGTTTACGCAGAGCGTGTGGATATGGCCATGACGGATTACTTCCAGGTCCTCACTCCGAAGCGCTGGAAATATCTCTGCCGTTATGAAACAACCGAAACCGAAAATGGTGGATATAAACTGACTTATTACAATGAGGATGTTACTGTACTGACTCTGGAAGCCAGATATTACGATGGCGAAGACCAGCCTCTGGACAGTGTATGGCAGGGCTATCTCGGCCGTATCGAAACCGTCGACGGCAAAAAATACGATCTTCTGTCCACCATCAGCCAGTACTCCAAGGACGCCTCTGATGAATGGAAGGAAATGTATGACACTTATCTGGATGTCATAAACGGGATCCGTATAATGGACGGCTGTTCCCTGACCGAAGGAAGCCATGCCTGATCCACCTTGTGATTCACATTGTCCCCTCTGCCGTTATTTTGCAGACCGGAAGATCCATAGCTGCATGAGATGTTGACAGTGCTATATATCAGATATAGATTTTCCAGTCGCAAAAGGCACATCATATTTACATAAAAGAAGCTGCAAACTCTGTTTTTTCACTGTTCTGCAGCTTCTTTGTGTTATTCCGTCCGACTATATCTTCTGCTGTCTATCCTTCGTAAATCTGATCAAAAATCCCTCCATCTGAGAAATGTGTTTCCTGTGCCTTTTTCCATCCGCCGAAATCATCAATGGTGACAAGATTGATGTCCAGATTAAACACATCGGAGTATTCCTTCAGAATATCCTGGTTTGACGGACGGTAATAATTATCACCGGCGATCCTCTGTGCTTCATCGGAATAGAGATAATTCAGATATTCCTCTGCCACATCTCTGGTGCCTCTTTTGTCTACGACTTTATCGACTACTGCTACAGATGGCTGTGCAAGGATGCTGATGCTTGGTGTTACGATCTCGTAGTCGTCCGGATAATCCTTTACGGAAAGATAGGCTTCATTTTCCCAGGCGATCAGTACATCACCCTGTCCGTTTTCCACGAAAGAGGTCGTTGCGCCTCTGGCTCCGGTGTCCAGGACAAGTACGTTTTTGTAAAGATCTCCGATGAATTCTTTAATTTTGTCCTCGTCTCCGTTATATTTATCTTTTGCATAGGCCCAGGCTGCCAGATAGTTCCATCTTGCTCCGCCGGAGGTTTTCGGGTTTGGTGTGATCACACCTACGTCTTTCTTTACCAGATCGTCCCAGTCTTTGATGTTCTTCGGATTTCCTTTTCTCACAAGAAATACAATAGTCGAAGTGTAGGGAGCGCTGTCCTCCGGAAATTCATCCACCCATCCGTTATCGATGAGTCCTGCATCCTGGATCGCATCCACATCATACTCCAGTGCCAGTGTTACCACATCTGCTTCCAGTCCGTTGGCAACCTCAAGTGCCTGCTTGCCGGAGCCGCCATGGGACTGTGTGATCTCCACATCCTGGCCTGTTTTTTCCTTCCAGTGTTCCTGAAAGATCTTGTTGTACTGCTCGTAAAGCTCTCTGGTCGGATCATAAGATACATTGGTGATGCTGACACTGTCCGCCGCATAGGTGGTTACACCTGTAAGGCTTCCGATTGTTGCTACTGCTGCAAGAGCTGCTACTGCTGATTTCCATCTTCTTTTCATAATACTTACCTCCTGTGTTTTGTTGTTGGGGCTATTATAAACATGAGTAAGTCCATATGAAAACTCTTAGATTGGAAACCGTTTTCAGGATTTTTCGGAAATATGGCTGTTTATGCGGATTTCACAGATTTTTGTGTTTGATCCCACCTGATATTATGTTGTTTTTGTTGATTTTGCCTCGTATTTTATTGTTCCCAGAGTATATGTGAAAACGTCATCAGTCTTGTAATTTCCGTATTTTTCGGGAATTTTGCCAAAGTATATCTTGTTTTTGCGGGATGTTTTCCTTCCTCTGTGAAATTTTGATCGGTGTCAGGCGGATATTTGCAATTGAAGCAGTGAACTTCCCTGATTCTGTTAAAACAAATCTCTTTGTACTTGTCCGAATGTGGAGTATTCTTATAGATTTTCAAAGACATTTCCTTTATAATCGAATTATAAATATCATACGTTTAAGGAGGAGTATGTATATGAAAAAGAAAACTCTTGCATTTTTATTATCCGCATGTCTGCTGACACAATCTGCAGGGTTCGTCTCTGCTGCTGATTTTTCTGCAGTTCCGGAAGAAGCTGCGAATGCGGAAGAAATTTTTTCTCCGGAGGCTAACCCTACGGATTCGGATCCTTCAGATAATCTGTCAGCCACCGGCGGTGATGATTTTTCTGACGAACATCCCGATCATATGACAACTACAGATTCCGGAGCAGCTTCCGAAGAATCCAAGATCTCGTCGGACCTGGACGCAGATACAAATCCTGATTCCACAACAAACACAGAATCAGCTCCTTCCGTTTCCAACTCAGTGACAAATCCGGAAACGGACCAGGACGTAGAACTGCTTCCAGAGGAAACCATGCCGGAAGATGTTGAACTGGAACCAGAAGCTTCCTCAACCGAAAACGATTCCGAACTTTCTCAGGAGCTTCTTTTTGATGACGGCGAATCCGACACCTTTAACGATGGAAATGATTCTTCCTCCGCTGCATTCGCCTCATCCAAAATACCGGATCACGATATCTGGCTTGCCGATACAGTTAAGACCGGTCTTATTGTGGATGGAAAAAATATCCAGACGAAGTCTCTGTATAACCTTATCACCCAGCCTTCCGTAAAACCGGTTTATCAGGAGCTTGGCGAACGTATCCTGTCCAATAAGCCTATGCTTGTGCTTTCTTCCATCTGGAAGGGCGTTATCAAGCAGGAATTTTATGATGACCAGAAGCTGATCTATGAAGCTTTGCTTGCGGATTATCTGCAGTTTGTAGATTCCACGGATTCCAAGGGTTTTGATTCCTCACAGATTGAACGTGCCAACTCCTATCTGATAAAAATATTTAACGACCTGTCCACATATTACACCCAGAACGGAGTCTATAACTGGAAACCGGAAGATTTCATGAAACTCAATGCAGAAGAAGCCAACAAACTGCTTCAGTCTGTGGATTCCATGAAAACCGCAGTCTCCCTGGTAGGGGATACCTGCTCCACCACCAAAGAACTGATAGAACTCTGCACAAAAGTAAATGCCTTCAAAAACGCGGCAGACGAACGTATCCTTCTTATCCAGAAAGCACGAAATGCCGGCTCTTCCAACACCGCTTTTGTCGAGGCATGCGATGCGATCCTTGCCCAGCTTGGTTCTCAGTCCATCGATGTCAGTTACCTGCGAAGCCAGAGTGCATCTGCAGCTATGAAAAAGTGTACAGAAACTATGATCAGTGAATTAAGCAAACAGAATCCTGCACTGAAAGCCTTAAGTTATGGTTCCAGTGCCATGGATATTTTGTTCAACACGTCCAGTATCAACTCTGACAACCTGAAGTTGTCCCTGCTTTATACTATAGACTGTTATTTTAATACTGCCCTGACCAGTTCTTCCTATACATATGCGCGGTATAAAAATACAGAAAACGCCAATGCTTTTGTAAAATGCTTCCAGGGATATACTACTTTCCAGATATACGCAAATAATATCGCAAAATCCTACATCTCCGGCGTTACTTCCGGTGGTGCCCTGAACCGGACTTTTGCTGATATCTTTTACCGTGAGGGCGTTAAAAATGCGGAAAGCTGGAAAAATCTCTGCGATGGCCAGATCAATATTCGCAGAGGTATCCTAGATGTACTGGCGAAATTTTATCAGCTCTACAATCGTTTTTACCTGAAAGCTGAATACACCAACGCTCTGAAAGACCAGACCACCGCTACACCTACTCCTACTCCAAGACCTCTGGTCCCGGTGGATTATGAGGTTACAGAGCCGGAGAGTAAGAATCCGGTGAAGGATGCATCTACTTCTAGGTCTGTTAAATGGACACTCTTTGAGGATGGTAGTTTGTTTTTCTATGGCAAAGGTATTATTCAACTTGAAGACTATAACTACCGTTACGTAACCGGAAGTGATGCAAAATACAAACAGGATATTAAAAGAATATTTGTATCAGAGGGAATTACAGAAATCATACATTATAGTTTTTCTGGTTTTCCCAACTTAACGAATATATCTCTTTCTGACAGTGTGACCTTCATTGGTAGCAATGTTTTTGAAAATTGTACTTCATTACAGGAAATCACTATGTCTCAAAAATTAGAAGAGATCTCAACTTCGGCTTTCCAGAACTGTAAAAGCCTGCAGACCGTTGCCTTACCTGAAACCTTTCTCAGCATCCAGGCTGATGCTTTCAAAGGATGCTCCAACCTGAAAAAGATCAATTTTCCAGAACATCTGTCACGTATCGGCGAATCTGCTTTTGAAGACTGCAGCAGTCTGGAATCTGTCACGATTCCCGGCTCACTTAATTCACCTTACAGTCCTCCATATGCTGGATATGGATATTATTATGGATTGGCAAATAATGCTTTCCGCAACTGTACTTCTTTAAAAACCATTACTTTCAAAAAAGGGAACGCACTCAGCTGTATTGGAAACAGTGTTTTCGAAAACTGTACCAATCTAAAAACTGTCACTTTTTCAGATACGATCCAATGTATTGGTAATAACGCTTTTTATAAATGTACCAGTCTCACAGAAATAAAATTACCAGGCAAACTTCAGATTCTTGGAAAAGAAGCATTTAAAAATTGCACAGGTTTGAAGAAAATCACGTTTCCTTCCAATACTTCCTTTGCGATAAAAGAGTTCGCATTTCAGAATTGTACAGGCCTTGAAAACATCTCTTTTACGGGGTTCCTTGGCGAGGGATCTTTCAGTGGATGTACCAATTTAAAAAAAATAACGCTTAATGCTCCTAGTGTACCGGCACAAGCATTTAAAAACTGCAAAAATTTAGCCACTATAACTTTATCTAAAAACACATATAGTATTGGAGATGAAGCTTTTAGCAGCTGTACCTGCATTAAAAATATTTCCCTCCCCGGCAATTTGGGGTCACTCGGACAAAAAAGTTTTTATAACTGCACCAGCTTACAAAAAATTGTGCTTCCACGAAATATTTGTCTGTTAAATAATGAAGAATTTGCCGGATGCAAAAATTTGAAATCCATAACCTTTTTATATGATGACGGTAATATGTTCTCTGATAAACCAGGTATCACCAAATCCGCCGTTAGAAACTGTACCAATCTAAAAACGATTTATGGATATAATGGTCTCTATCTTGATAGTACAGCTGAAAATTTAGGTCTAAAATTTGTCGCACTTGATAAGACCCCAAGTATTGTACCATCCTTTTCAGCTACTCCTGGAAAAGAAACCATAAAAGTTTCCTGGAAAATGCGTACCGATATTTCCGGTTATGAAATTCAGATCAGTAGCTTTAAAAATTTTTCTGATTATATGAACTACAATTCTTTTTCCACCAAGGAAGCTTCAACAACTTCTTACACCGGATTCCTTTCAGGCCAGACTTACTATGTACGCATGCGTGCTTATAAAACTTATGTAGTACGCTGCTATGGCAAATGGTCCACCCCAAAAGCCGTAACCGTTCTGCCAGTCAAAGTACCAACCACATCAACACCGGCCCTGAAATCCGGCAAACAGTATTTCCGTGCTTCCTGGAAAAAAACTTCCGGCACCAGTGGTTATCAGATACAGTACAGTTTATACAAAAACTTCAAAAAACCGGTAACCAGAACGCTCACCGGCAACACCAAGACCAGCATTACTGTATCCAGATTGAAACGCAAAAAACGATATTACGTTCGAGTCCGTGCATACAGAAATGCCAATTCCAAAAAATATTACGGCAAATGGTCAAAGACAAAATCCATTGTTGTAAAATAATCTCTTTGTCTCTATACACGCCCCGGAAGAACCTTCCGGGGCGTGTATCCTTATCTGCTATTATTTTGTAAATCCAACTCCTCCAGAAGTTTTTTACGATAGTCTTCATCCTCCATAGCACGCTTCAGGTCATCCATGCGACCTTTATCCATCAGATATTTTGTCAACTGAAATCCACGTTCCATACCACGTTCTATTCCACGTTCCATTCCCTCATCTAATAACATCTGACCAATTCTCGTCATCGCAACGACCTCCTTTATTTCGTCCAAATCTGCATTATCCAGAAATTTATCTGCCAATGTATATAACATTGCTGTTGTTTTCTCTGCGGTTAGATCTGTATTTCTTTTTGCCAGAATGATTGCTTCTCTGATCTTATCCTTCATCTGCATAGAGCCTGACATTAATGGTGTTAATGACAAGATTGCATAATCTTCTTTGGTCAGTTCTTCTCCATGCAGCTGCTTTTCTTTCATTCTGACAAAAACCTCATCTGCATTTTTCTCTTTAAGATAAACTGGCTGAATACGATAAGTAAACAAGCCCATATTCAATTCAGCCTTTACTGACCGGATTCCTCCGGAATAAATCACGTATGTAATAACATTCTTTCCAGTCTTATGTGAATATACCGCATCATAGGCAAGAAATCTTCGTAAATCCTCTTCCCCCTTGTCTGTTGTCTGAAATTCTATATGAATATAAAATCCCTGTTTTGTGAGAAAGGTAAAATCCATATACATTGAATGAATAGTAAGCTCTACCAGCTCAGTCGGACCAACATCCACAAAATCATAATCAATTCCAAGACTTTTCAGAATCGTATCACGAAAATAGTCAACACCCATTTTCATAACAGCATCTTCATGTTTTGCATTTGCCATAGGGCACCTCTTTTTTAGTTCAGTATTGTTATCTGATGTGCCTTGAAAATGCTTTTGTAAATTTTACACTGACTTTTTATCTTCTGTAAATCTTAATACTCTCCGTACGACCTCCTTGTTACATTTATTTTATCAGACCCGGACTGAAAAATCACTCTTGTTCTGACGACAAATTCTTCCAGCACTGTCCTCTGTTTGACAAAAATCTTTCTGCATTCATTCTTCCGAAACAGTTATCCACACTCACCCTGAAAAATCGCTCTTTCGGGCGGATGGTTTTCCACATATTCCACAGAAGTTATCCTCGATAGTCTGTGCGATCCGATTTCGCCGCCTTCATCTCACAGATAAATATAATCATTCATCACCGGCTGCAGTCCGTGGTCTTTCAGGGCGTTGAAGACTTCGTCCACAGACCTTCCGTCGGAAATCTCAAACTGATCATCACCTTTATCCTCAATATCATCCACATGGCTTCCGATTCCGGTGCTGACACCTGCAGAGATCTTGGTTGCTGCGATATTCACCAGATTGTCACGGACACGCTCACACTCTCTGGTGGATACAGTAATACTTGCAAACGGCATAAACAGACGATATGCACAAACTACCTGCAAAAGCTGCGGTTCGTGTACATCCTTCGGGTTGATCCTGTCGTTGTTGATGATCGGACGAAGTCTCGGGCAGGAAAAAGCGATCTCTGCGTGTGGATATTTTCTCTGCAGAAGATATGCGTGATATCCCGTTGCAAAAGCATCCTTGCGGAAATCATCCAGTCCCAGAAGTGCCGCAAAACCAACACCTCGCATGCCGCCTTTTAACGCACGCTCCTGTGTATTTAACCTGTATGGGAAAATCCTCTTGTGACCTGCCAGATGCAGAGTTTCGTATTTATCAGAATTATAGGTTTCCTGGAAAACTGTCACATAATCTGCGCCGCATTTGTGAAGATATGCGTACTCATCAGAATTCATCGGATACACCTCAAGACCGACTACCTTGAAATATTTCCGGGCGATCTCACAAGCCTTTCCGATATATTCCACATTAGATTTCGTTTTGCTCTCTCCGGTAAGGATCAGAATCTCCTGGAGTCCGGTTTCTGCAATGGCTGCCATCTCTTTCTCGATCTCATCTGCATTCAGCTGTGCGCGGCGGATCTTGTTGTGGCAATTAAATCCACAGTAAATACAGTAGTTCTCACAGTAGTTTGCAATGTAGATCGGTGTAAACATGCAGATACTGTTTCCAAAATGTTTCCTTGTTTCGATCCGTGCAGCCTGTGCGATTTCTTCCAGAAGAGGCAGCGCTGCCGGTGAAAGCAGTGCTTTAAAATCCTCCGGTGTACGGTTGTCATGAACAAGCGCTCTCCGTACATCCGCTTCTGTATACTTATCGTAATCATATGCATTCATTGCGGAAATAACCTGATCCATTACATCAGATTCTTCCAGCTGTTCCATATCCGGAAGGTACTTCATGTGATCGATACGGTTCTTTTTCATATCTTCCAGAATTTCTTCATTTACGATACTTTCATTAAAATGGCCGTCCTGCTGACTGGCCTGTACTGTCTCTGCCATTACTCTTATGTCGCTCCTCTCATATATTGCAGCAATACTCTGGTCCTCACTGCTGCATATCTGTAAACTCAATTTCGATTGAAACCAGACAATACCTGTGTTTCACTACACAGGCAGTGCCTGTCCCCCGCTTAGTGTTCTGCGTTCAATCATTCATTTATCAATTTTACTCATGAAGAAATCCGGTCAGTGGTGAGGATGCACTTGCACCTCTCTCAAGAGTTCTTCCCATACCGGAAAGATATGCACTTCTTCCTGCCTCAATAGCTTTCTTAAAGGCTTCCGCCATAACACGGACGTCTCCTGCAGTTGCAATGGCTGTATTTGCCATAACTGCTGCAGCACCCATTTCCATAGCCTCACATGCCTGTGACGGGCGGCCGATTCCTGCGTCCACGATGATCGGAAGGTCAATCTCGTCGATAAGGATCTGGATGAATTCTTTTGTACAAATTCCTTTGTTAGAACCGATCGGAGAGCCAAGCGGCATTACACAGGCAGCTCCTGCATTCACCAGATCTCTGGCTGCATTCAGATCTGGATACATGTACGGCATAACTACAAAGCCCTCTTTTGCAAGGATCTCTGTTGCCTTGATGGTCTCATAGTTATCCGGAAGAAGATATTTGGAATCATGGATAACTTCGATCTTTACAAAATCTCCGCAGCCAAGCTCGCGGGAAAGTCTTGCAATACGGACTGCTTCCTCTGCATTTCTGGCTCCTGATGTATTCGGAAGAAGAGTAACATCCTTCGGCACATAGTCAAGAATATTGGCAAGCCCACCCTCATTTGCACGGCGCAGGGCAAGTGTTACGATCTGAGTTCCTGCTTTTTCAATACATGCTTTTACAAGCTCCAGGGAAAATTTTCCGGAACCAAGGATAAAACGGGAAGTAAACTCATGGCCTCCCAGAATCAGTTTGTCTTCATTTGTGTTTGCTGTTGTCATTTTTTATGTCCACCTTTCTTTATCTGTTTGCAGAAAATATTTCCACCGATTTATAACCAGCGCCTTCTTCTGCCAGATCATTCTTCATCTGCATTTTTTCAGTAACTTATCTGTCAGTTACTGCCGTGGTATATCTACCTAATTTTATCTCTATAGCGACATCAGCAGCTTCCGCCGCCCATAAACTGCAGAATCTCCACAACATCGCCATCTTTCAGTACTGTTGTATCGTAAGTGTCTCTCTTAATGATCTCTTCATTCAGCTCTACTACAACCTGCACCGGAACATAGTTACATGCTTCCAGATATTCTGTTACTGTCACCGGCTTTTCCAATGTTCTGCTTTCACCATTTACTGTGATCATGATCTCTCCTTTCCGGAAACTTCAAAAGCTATTCGTCAATAAAAAAGAGTTCACAAAGAAATACACCCGCGGTGGTGCACCCCTTCATGAACTCAGTTCACTCTCAAATTTCCCAATATTCAATTGTCGATACCGGGGTTAAAAGCATTCGCTCTTGATCCCTTCCCTGTAAATCCTGATCTTACGTATTCAATCGGATAAAAACATCCGCATCCAATAAAAAAGGAGATACACCAAAGTATCTCCCGTAAATTCATCTTATACGTTCCTACGTTGGCATTATCCAAATCAGGTATAAGGGTCGAAGTTGAAGACTTCCTCTCAGCCTGCCATCACAAGCTCCCCTGTTATTTACATGGTTTAGTATAAGGCGAATTATGATCAATGTCAAGAGCATTAAATTTTCTCACAATAGTTCCAATTTGTTCTAAACTATAGTACACTATAATTGCTGCCAACCCTCCAGCAGAAAGGAGGTGAAGTCCAGTGTGCGAATTAATCATCACATTTTTTGTTTCTGTTACGGCGGATATAGTTAGCTACTATATTCGCAAATGGCTGGACAGAAACGACAGGCAGTAACAGCCTGAAAGGCTTAAGCCCCCTTACATAACGGCATAGAAAACCCCGGAAGTGTGCGAGACTTCCGGGGTTTTCGTTTTTGCCAATGTTTGAATTTCATCACATTTCTTAGCTACTATCATCTTATGCTTTCTATACTAATTTGTCAACCGAATTTTATTAACGGCATCATCATAGGATGTTACTGTTATTTATAAGCAGTGAATCCCAGATCTTTCATTGTCAGATTTAAATTCTTTTTCAGATAATCATTTGCTACTTTCATTGTCGCTTTCATCATAATATTGGAAGAATCCTGCAGATCTGTCATCGCTTTTTTTCCGTTTGTATACAAGAAAGTCAGATTCTGACCTTTATAAGCAGATGCTTTTGTAGAAGAAGTCACCAGCAGAAAGACTTCATTTGTAGACAGGGCGGACTTCACACTGACCGTATCAGATTTCACACAGTTTCCGATAATATCCAGTCCGGCAAGGATTCCATCTGAAGGCATAGAGAGCATCATCCCAATATCTATCTTATCTTCTTTCTTCAGATAACCGATCATCAGAGTACTTTCTTTATCTACTTTGACATTTATAAACTGATTTCCGTCTTCAGTATATTTGCCTTTCTGACTGATGTATTTTTTCAATTTGCTATAATTCTGCGTCAATCTGGTATTAGCCGAGGTCGGATTCTTTACAGTAACCTTGCAGGTGAATTTTCTGCCACCAAGAGTCGCTGTGATAACCGCTGTTCCTGTTTTTACCGCGGTGATCTTTCCGACAGAAGTTATCTTGACAACATTTGTGTTGCTGCTCTTCCATGACGGTTTCAGACTGGTGCCTTTGATCTTCAGTGTATAAGTTTTTTTCGATGCCAGTGTCAGGCTGGTCTTATTCAGGGTGAGATAATTCAGACCTGCGATTGCTGTCAGACCTTTTTCATTATATCTACTCCAGATCGTATTTTTTCCGGATTTCCGGTAAGCTCTCACTGTGTAAGTATAGCTTACTCCGGTACTTACTTTTGTATCGGTAAACGTAACATTTTTGCTTCCTGTGAGGGTTTTTACTGCTTTCCATCCGCTGTTTCCGGTCTTGCGGTATACCCGGTATCCGGCAACTCCTTTTACCTGTTTCCAGCTGAAAATAATCTTATTCCTGCCGGAGATCTTAATAGAAGACATAGCCGGCGTTGCTACGTTTATCGCCGCCTGTACTTCTGTCGCACTGATCAACTCCGGAACCGCAGCTGGTGCCGCCGTTGCAAGCATAAAACCTGTCAAAATGCCACATAAAGCTTTTTTCCAATTTCTTCTCATACGCTTTTTTCCTTTCTGCTTTGTGGTATATCTGGATTCCCTAACAAATATAGTATACATTATAAAAATTATTCCTGCTATGATATTTTTCGCCGAATCAGGGCTTTCGGTGAAATTCGGCAGTTTCTACAATGGCTTGACACTCCCCTCAACTAAAGCAGGGGGATTCTTGCTTCTCCCACTACTGCATTGGCAAACACCTTACGGTACTGCAATGTCTTACACAGTGTCCACAAGCTATATTTATACTGTTCCCGTATGCCCTACGGTACAGTTTTTATCTTTATGCAGACTGCATCTGCAGTCCTTTTTTCAGAATATTGATACTTGCATTCGTATCCCGGTCATGAACCGCATGGCATTTGGGACACTCCCAGATACGAATGCCCAGATTTTTTATCCGTGGATTTCTGTAGCCACAACAGCTGCAGGTCTGACTGCTCGGATACATCGTTGGTACTCTGTGAATTTCATTTCCATACCAGCCAGCTTTATATTCCAGCATTTCAAAAAATTTTGCCCAGGAAACACTCGCTATCGATTTTGACAGTTTATGATTCCGGATCATCCCCTTAACATTCAGATCTTCAATACAGATGGTTTGGTTTTCACGCACCAGCATCGTTGACTGTTTCTGCAGGAAATCATTCCGCTGA
>OGPA01002428.1_pt1 | contig 13325 bp, 16 predicted proteins | sample 1552841 | NCBI WGS metagenome assembly OGPA01 (sample SAMEA2579916, study PRJEB22360) | human gut metagenome | reverse complement strand
GGAAACAAAAAAGGAACGAGGGCAAAATGAAGTAAAAAACCGAGCAAATTCGGTTTGAAAGCAAAAAAATCAAATTGTTGACAAATAAAAAAAACGGGCGTAATATTTAGTCAACTTTTCAGAAAAATGGTTCAGAAACGAATCTGAAAAGGAGTATTATACAGCGGGTTCGAGGGAGAACGGCTCTCTCGCTTTTTTTGTGCAAAAATACGAAAACCTTCTGATTATAATACGACACACGAAAACGGAAGAAAAAAGGAGGGAGCGATACGGGAAATCTTACGGAAACACTGATGGAAGAGCTGAACTGCGAGACGGTTTTTACTCTTCCGGTTCTGGGAGGAATTTCAGAATCTGTGGTTGTTACATGGATCATTATGGCAGTGCTGCTTATTGTATCGTTCTTACTGACGAGAAATTTAAGCGTGGAGAATCCAGGCAGGAGACAAAAGATGATGGAGGCAGCTGTGAGTGCCGGATATGGCTTTTTTGAAGATATTCTTGGAGAAGAAGGGAAAGAATACATACCATATCTGATCTCGGTTATGTTATATATCGGCGTTGCAAATCTGATCGGTCTGGTCGGGCTGAAACCACCGACAAAAGACATGGGTGTAACGGCAGGATTAGCGGTCATGAGTATTATTCTGATCGAAATGGCAGGGATAAGAAAGAAAGGAACAAAAGGCTGGCTTAAAAGTTTTGCACAGCCGGTATGGGTGATCGCTCCCATTAATATATTGGAAGTTTTCATCAGACCATTGTCGCTGTGTATGCGTCTTTTTGGTAATGTATTAGGCGCATTTGTTGTTATGGAACTGATTAAATTAATATTGCCTGTTTTGTTACCGATTCCGTTTAGTTTTTATTTTGATATTTTTGACGGATTGATCCAGGCATATGTGTTTGTATTTTTAACATCATTATTTTTGAAAGAAGCTTTAGAATAAACAAAGAAAAAGGAGATACGATTATGTCAACATTATTAGCAATAGGAGCAGGTGTAGCAGTTTTAACAGGTATTGGAGCAGGTGTAGGTATTGGTATTGCAACTTCAAAAGCAGTCGATGCGATCGCAAGACAGCCGGAAGCTGACGGAAAGATCAGCAAAACATTGATCCTTGGTTGTGCACTTGCAGAAGCAACAGCAATCTATGGTTTTGTTATCGCTTTATTGATCATTTTGTTATTACGATAAACATAGCAAATCCGGGATACCGGAAATCATGGAAAGGATGGAATAGAGGATGTTAAGATTAGATGGCATTGTCTTTACCATAATCAATCTGATCGTTCTGTATTTGATATTGAGACATTTCCTGATCGGCCCGATTCGAAATATTATGCAAAAAAGAGATGAAATGCTTGCAAAGCAGTTTGCGGATGCCAAAGCAAAAGAAGAACAGGCAGCTGAAATGAAAACGCAATATGAAGCATTGATGCATGATGCAAAAGAAGAATCAAACAGAATTTTGGAAAATGCCAAAGCAAGAGCCGACAGTGAATATGAGAAAAGACTGGATCAGGCAAAGAAAGAAGCAGATAAAGTGGTGCAAAGAGCAAATGTGGCTGCAAGTCAGGAAAAAGAAAAAATGCTTGGTGATGTGCAGTCGCAGATCAGTGCATTGGCGTTGACAGCCGCAAGAAAAGTATTGCTTGACGGTGACACAAAAGAACAAAATGCAGCTTTTTACCGGGAATTTACGAAAAAAGCAGGTGAAACATATGACACAGATATCGAATAACTATGGATTGGTTTTGCTAGAGTCTGCTATTTTGGCAAATGAGATTGAAGATACAAAAAAAATAATCTTTGATCAGCCGATGCTTTTAGAAGCTCTTAAAAGTCCTATTGTGAGTCTTGCAGAAAAAGAAAAAATCATTGATGCTGTTTTCCCGGAAGGAATCAGAAAATTTCTAAAGGTTGTTGCAGTGCATCATGATTTTAATAAGATTCAGGATATTTTTGCGGCATATGACAAGCATAGAAGAAAAAAAGAGCAGGAGATCCTTGCAACAATCTATTATGTGCAAAAACCCGATACAAGAGAAATAGAACAGATACAGGAAACGTTAGCGAAACGATTTCATGCCCAAAAAGTAACGATCGAATGGATCGAGAAAAAGAAATTGATCGGTGGCTTTATCATACAGGTTGGCGACATCGAAATGGACTGGAGCATGGAAGGTCGTTTGCGGCAATTAGAGAATAAATTAACCAGGAGGTGATACTGTGAGTGCGATCAACTCAGAAGAAGTGATCTCTATTTTGAAAACAGAGATTGAAAATTTTGATCTGGAATTTAAAGAGCATGAAGTTGGTACCGTAATCTGGGTAGGAGACGGAATTGCTACGATTTACGGAATAGAGCATGCAATGTATGGCGAGATCGTTATTTTCGAAAATGGTGTCAAAGGAATGGTACAGGATATTCAAAGAGACCAGATCGGTTGTATCATTTTGGGAAGAGATAACGGGATCAAGGAAGGTACAAAAGTAACAAGAACAAAAAAGATGGCAGGCATTCCGGTAGGAGAGGCTTATCTTGGAAGAATCGTGGATGCTTTGGGTGCACCGATTGATGGAAAAGGTCCGATCGCTGCAAAAGACTATCGTCCGATTGAGCATGAGGCACCGGGAATTGTAGATCGGAAGTCCGTTGATCAGCCGTTAGAAACCGGCATTTTATCAATTGATTCTATGTTCCCGATTGGTCGCGGACAGCGTGAACTTATCATTGGAGATCGACAGACAGGGAAAACATCCATTGCGATCGATACGATATTGAACCAGAAAGGGAAAGATGTTATCTGTATCTATGTTGCAATCGGTCAGAAAGCATCCACAGTTGCAAAAATCGTAAATACATTACAAAAACATGATGCAATGGATTATTCGATCGTGCTTTCTGCGACAGCAAGTGATTCTGCATCCTTAGAATATATTGCACCATATTCCGGTACAGCATTGGCGGAGTATTTCATGTATCAGGGAAAAGATGTACTGATCGTTTATGATGATCTGTCTAAACATGCGGTAGCATATCGAGCATTATCTCTTTTGTTAGAAAGATCACCGGGACGTGAAGCATATCCGGGAGACGTATTTTATTTGCATTCCAGACTGTTGGAGCGTTCAAGCAAATTAAGTGAAGAACTTGGAGGTGGCTCGATCACGGCACTCCCTATTATTGAAACACAGGCTGGCGATGTATCAGCCTATATCCCGACAAATGTGATCTCTATTACGGATGGTCAGATTTTCTTAGAGAGTGATCTGTTCTTTTCCGGTATGCGTCCGGCAGTCAATGTTGGGCTTTCTGTATCACGAGTGGGTGGAGCGGCACAGACAAAAGCCATGAAAAAAGCATCCGGAACAATCCGAATTGATCTGGCACAGTTTCGTGAGATGGAAGTTTTTACGCAGTTTAGCTCTGATCTGGATGATACAACGAAGGCACAGTTACGATATGGCAAAGGGTTGATGGAATTGTTAAAACAGCCATTATGCCAGCCAATGGATTTAGCAAGCCAGGTTATTACATTGGTATCGGCAACACATAAAGTCTTTATGGATGTAGATGAAAAGAAGATCAAAGAATTTCAGCATAAAATGCTTTCATTTTTTGAAACATCTCATTCGGAGATCGTTACACAGATCAATACCCAAAAAGTTCTGACAGACGAATTGACACAGGCGATCGTAACGGCAGCAAAAGAATTTAAAGAGATGGAACCGTAACATAAAAATGTTATGTGAAAAAAACTTTGCCTAAAAAAGACTTTGGCAAAGGAATGGAGGATGAGTATGGCAAATACGAAAGAAATCCAGAAGCGTATGAAAAGTATACAGGATACCATGAAGATCACAAATGCAATGTATATGATCTCTTCTTCCAAACTTCGCAATGCAAAGCAGCGGTTAGAAGATACAGAACCGTATTTTTATTCTTTGCAAATGGCATTTAACCGTTTTCTTCGCCATGTGCCGGATACAGAAAGTGTTTTCTTTGGATATGGCAGAGAACAGGCAGAAGAAAAGAAACGAAAAGGATATTTAGTGATCACGGCAGATAAAGGTCTTGCAGGGGCGTATAATCACAATGTGATCAAGAAAGCACATGAACTTTTTGAGCAGAGTGAGCATAACAGGCTCTTTGTAGTAGGAGAGCTGGGCAGACAATATTTTGCAAGAGAGGGACTGGATGTAGATACTAATTTTCAATATACAGTACAAAATCCCTCTTTGCATCGTGCCAGAGTGATCGTAGAACGTATCATGGAACTGTATATGCAAAATGAAGTAGATGAGATTGACATTGTATATACCAAGATGGAAAATGCTTTTTTAGTAGAGACAGAAGTATTAAAGCTATTGCCTTTGGATAAAGAAGATTTTGAAAGTGCCGTACCGGTTTAGATCCCAAAGAACGAATTTCTATGAGAAATATGATCGCAGAAGAGTCAAAAGGCAGAATTATTCTTTTAGCAACTCACATTGTAAGTGATATTGAATGTATTGCATATCAGGTTGTTTTACTAAAGAAAGGGAAACTGCTAGGCTGTAAAAAGCCACAGGAATGGTTAGAAGAGCTTCATGGACATGTCTATGAACTGATGTGTGATTATAATGAAATGGAAGATCTTCAAAAACGGTATAGGATTAGTAATATCAGACAGGAAATGAACGGTCTTGCAATGCGTGTGGTGACAGATGAAAAATTATCCGGAAAGAATATTAGTATGGTTGAACCGACTATAGAAGATGTATATATATATTATTTAGAAAAATAGAGATAAGATGCCTTATCGTTACTTTCAGACACAGATCAAAAAGTAACGATAAGGCATTTTTAAAAATTATAACATAAAACTAAAAAATCTTATATTTACCCTGAAAATAATTCTTGCTACCATATAGTTATCCTATCGTAGAAATGAGGAGCAGTATGGAAAAAGAATTAACAAGAGGAGCCGGGAGCTTAATGCCGGTAAGCAGTCTGCCATCAAAATATGGCATTGGTACATTAGGAAAAGCAGCATATGACTATGTGGATGATCTGGTCCGTGCCGGACAGAAATACTGGCAGGTACTGTCAATCGGTCCGACAAGTTTTGGGGACAGTCCTTTTCAACATATGCGGGCAATCCGTATTTTATTGATCTGGATCTTTTGATCGAAGAAGGGTTGTTGCAAAGACAGGAAGTAGAAACGATCCGATGGTATGAAAAAGAAAATCAGGTTTCTTATGAACTTTTGTGGGAATATCGTTATTCCGTCTTAAAAGCCGCATTTGAACGAAGTGACCATGAAAAAACGAAAGAGTACCGGGATTTTATGGAACGTGAAAAAGACTGGATCTCATCCTACAGCTTGTATATGGCATGCAAAGAACACTTTGGAAACCGGGAATGGCTTTCCTGAAAAAAGGATATCCGGGATCGCCTGCATGCTTATGCGAATGAAAAAGGCATTCAGATCATAGGGGATATTCCGATTTATGTCGCACTTGACAGTTTTGTATCTATGGCAATGGCCGCCGGAAATCTGCCGGACGTGATGTTAGTTAGAAGTCATGAGGAATTAGAAGAACTTGTAAAGAAAGATCTGATCGCAGATCTTTCAGAAGTATATGAAAATTGTGCATCAAAGACCATCAAGGAAATTTATCAAAGCTATGATAAAAGCCTGCTTAGTGGTGTACGATTTGAAGGAAAATTAATGGCACTACCGGAGACAAATATTGATGATGGACCGAACCTCTTTTGGGTACGAAAACACTGGATGGATAAACTAGACTTACAGGAGCCTAGGACAATGCAAGATATCAGGACAAAAGTGCCAATGAGATTGCAAAATATTATCAATGGAATGTCGATCCGACGGCACGCCCTTTGGCTATCAATGTAGATTATAATGATGCCTTACAAAGATGTTACCACAATCTCAGGATGGTTATGAATGGAGTAAAAGCCGAGAGCAATCTTGAGGTTTTAGAACGCTCATATTATGACAGTTGTCAGTCATATAAAAACAATTCTAAAGAAGCTTCGGCAGAGGACTGGGCGGCATATGCTTCCAGAATTGAAGCGTGTTCTGTGATTGGAGAGGGAAAGATCAAAAAATACCATCTCTTTACTTCGGAAAGACAAAAACCATGCAAAAAAACTGGTGGAAACTTCAGGAATTAGAAGAAAAGACTTTTTTAGAGATTGTATCGGGTGCAAAACCGATTTCTTATTTTGATCGGTTTGTTGCAAAATGGAAAAAACAAAAAGGAGATCTGATTACAAATGAAGTGCAACAGGAGTTAAAAGAAGAGAAGATAACGCAATAGAAAAAGTAATATAATGGCGAATTGTAAAGGAGCAGCCAATAACATAACAGAATAATAAATCTAACAATATAGTTAATAACATAACAGAATAATAAGAGATGTCTTATCATACGGCACAGATACAGATCAGAAACCGATAATAAGGCATCTCTTTTTTATTGAATAGGAAAACTGCTCGTATAGTAGAGGTGCATCAACAAGAATTGCTAAAGCAATTCTTGGAGTGCATAAACGACATCCGGTATTCTTTATTAACAGGTGATCAAAGTACCGGTCTTTCCTGTTAATCCGGCAAGAGCGGTATCAATACTTGTAATGATCGCTTTGCGGTTTTTGTTCGAAGAAGCAAAAGAAACGGCAGCTTCTACTTTAGGAAGCATTGCACCGGATGAAAACTGCTTTTCATCAATGTATCTGGTAGCTTCTTCAACTGTCATGCTGTCAAGTGGTGTCTCAGATGGAGAACCATAGTTTAATGCCACTTTTTCTACTCCGGTCAGAAGTAACAAAACATCTGCGTCTAATTGTTCTGCTAAGCATGCACTTGTAATATCTTTTTCGATGACAGCACTTGCACCTTTTAAGCGGGTACCCTGCTGTAATACAGGAATACCACCGCCACCGGCAGCAATTACAATCTGCTGGGCATCCATTAAAGCTTTGATCGCATCCAGTTCATAAATTTCCATTGGACGTGGAGAAGCGATGATACGACGATATCCTTTCCCCTCTGTTTTTATAACATGATTGCCTTTTTTCTCTTCTGCTTTAGCTTCTTCTTCTGTCATATAACGTCCAATGACTTTATCAGGATGTGTAAAAGCGGCATCAAAAGGATCAACACGAACCTGGGTGATCAAAGTAGAGACCGGTTTATAAATACCGCGGTTTAAAAGCTCGGTACGAATCTCGTTTTGTAAGTCGTAACCAATGTATCCCTGACTCATTGCACTGCAGATCGACATGGGTGCAACAGTATTCGAAGGCTCTAAACGGCTGTATTCTGTCATAGCAGAATGAATCATACCAATCTGTGGACCATTACTGTGTGTGATAACAATTTCATATTTTGCTTCGACTAGATCTGCAATCGCATTCGCGGCTTTTTTCACATTTTCCTTTTGCTCAGGAAATGTTTTTCCGAGTGCACTATGGCCAAGTGCAACAACAATTCTTTTTGTATTCATAATTTCCTTCCTTTCTCGAAAGAGCTGTAAACTAAAAAATATATCTTATATTTTATCATGGGAAGAATAGAAAAGCAATCTTTTATAGGAAGGTTACCAGATTGCGATAGACTGTATATAGGATCAAAACGAAGATCAAAAGGATTATACCTGCATTTTCTATCCGGCTCCAATGGATCGTTTTGCAAAAAAGATAACCATATAACATCTTTACAATCAGGTACGTCAGAAAGGGCAGACTGACAAAAATGACCGGATGGTAGAAAAAAGCTTTTCTGTAGTTTCCCTGTAGGAGAGAGAGCAGCATGTGGCTGATGCCACATCCCGGACACTGGATATGAAAAAAATACCGGATCGGGCAGGGAATGCCCAATCCGGTATGCTTCATGAATAGGTAATATCCGAAAAGAAGCATGAAAAATATAATGGTTTTAAATGTTCTTTTTTTATCTGGCATGGCATTACATCATATTAACCGGTGCAAACTTATTTAATTCATCCTGCATTAAAGCATAAGCAACGATTCCAAGACCAACAACAGAAAGAATTAAATATAAAATTCCTGTATTGCTCGAAGGAATGCCTCTTTGCATTTTGGCATAATCAATTTTCTGACCACATTTGTATGCCCAGTACAGTCCGTAAATACCACATGTTATTAAAGTAAGTAAAAACGCAACACCTCCGGATGTGCCATCCGGATCGTTAGAAACCGCATTACAATCATTCGTCAGACAGATAAACCAGTAAATGCCATAAATGCCACATGTTACTAATGACAGAACAATGCACATAGCAATACTTCTTCTTTGAATCATTTCAATTCCCCTCCTTTGTGTAAATATATCATTAATAGAATAGCAGATAAGGCAGAAGCATGCAATATAAAAATGAATTTTTTGTGTATTTTTGTTTAGGAAATATTTATAAATGATTGAAACAACATGTTTGTAAGTAACAGACCGGGCTTTAAAGATTCAATCTATGAAAAAAGTAAAAGAAAAGAGGAGACCACAAAACGTAGTCTCCTCTTTTCTTTTCATGTATTAATTGGGAATATTAATATGAAAGCAAATTTTATTACCAATCTGTATCACATTGTGATAACATCTGTTATCTTTTTATGAACTAGTAAATGTAATTTATTCGTTTACAATATGCTGTAATTATACTTCGAACAACAGATCACCATAAGTCGGTACCGGCCAGAAGTCCTGATCAACAATCATTTCTAATTCGTCAATCGGTGCACGTAACTCGTTCATTGCTGCAAATACAACATCTTTAAAGAATGTAGCCTGTTCCTGACCTTCTTCTTTTGTAGCAGCTTCTTCTGTAACATCTTCTAAGTGAAGCAACGCTTTCTGAGCTGCTGCAAGAAGGGAAGAACATTTTGTTAAAAGCTCTGTCTGAACAGAAACATCTGCAGCGGCACAAGCAGCTGTGACACTGTTAATAGAGTCAGCAAGGCTTGTAACGTATTCGATCACAGCAGGAATATACTGCTTACCGGCCATATCGATCATTGTTTTTGCTTCAATATTGATCGTCTTAGAGTAAGTTTCATAATTGATCTCGGCTCTTGACTCTAATTCTGCTTTTGTTAAAACATTCTGTCTTTCAAATAATTTTACTGTCTTTTCTGTTGTCAGATAAGGAACAGCTTCTACCATTGATTTTACGTTAGGAAGTCCGCGTTTTTCAGCTTCAGCTATCCATTCATCAGAATATCCGTCACCATTAAAGATTACTTTCTGGTGTTCTGTAACAGTTTTCTTGATCAGTTCCTTTACAGCAGTATCAAAGTTATCAGCAGCTTCCAGTTCATCAGCAAAATCCTGTAATACATCTGCTACGATAGAGTTTAATGTAAAGTTTGCTCCGGCAATTGACATAGAAGAACCAAGCATTCTGAATTCGAACTTGTTACCTGTAAAGGCAAATGGTGAAGTACGGTTTCTGTCAGTAGCATCCTTCTTTAAGACAGGAAGTACATGAACACCGGTATCTAACTTAGAACCCTGAATAGAAGAGCTTACGTCACCTTTCACGATCTGTTCGATGATATCTTCTAACTGTTCACCAAGGAAAATAGAAATGATGGCAGGAGGTGCTTCGTTTGCACCAAGTCTGTGATCGTTTCCGGGGTTAGAAGCAGACAGACGGAGTAATTCAGCGTTTTCATCAACTGCTTTGATAACGGCAGCTAAGAAAAGCAGAAATTTCGTATTTGCATGAGGGTTCTTACCCGGATCTAACAAGTTGATTCCGGTATCTGTTACGATAGACCAGTTATTGTGCTTTCCTGAACCATTGACACCGGCAAATGGTTTTTCATGAAGAAGGCATTCTAAGTTATGTCTTTTGGCAACTTTTTTCATGATTTCCATAACTAACTGGTTATGATCCGTTGAAATATTAGCTGTTGTAAAGATTGGTGCCATTTCATGCTGTGCAGGAGCAACTTCGTTATGCTGTGTCTTAGATAGAATCCCTAATTTCCAAAGCTCTTCATTTAAGTCTTTCATGAAAGAAGCGATACGTTCTTTGATCGCACCAAAGTAGTGATCATCTAATTCCTGACCCTTTGGAGCAGGAGCACCAAAAAGAGTACGGCCAGAGAAGATCAAATCTTTTCTTTGAAGATATTTATCTCTGTCTACTAAGAAATATTCCTGTTCCGGTCCAACAGAGCAGGAAACTTTTTTGACATCATCATATCCGAATAACTTCATGATACGGACAGCCTGTTTGCTGATTGCTTCCATAGAACGTAACAGAGGAGTCTTTTTATCAAGAGCTTCTCCTGTGTAAGAACAGAAAGCAGTAGGGATGCAAAGCGTAACACCGGCAGCATCTTCCTGTAAGAATGCAGGTGAGGTACAATCCCAGGCTGTATATCCTCTTGCTTCAAATGTTGCACGAAGTCCGCCGGAAGGAAAAGAAGAAGCATCAGGTTCTCCTTTGATCAGCTCTTTTCCTGAAAATTCAAGAACAGGTTTGCTGTTAGAAGCCGGACTTAAGAAGGAATCATGCTTTTCTGCTGTTACACCGGTCAGTGGCTGAAACCAATGTGTATAGTGTGTAGCACCATGATCTAAAGCCCATTCTTTCATTGCATGTGCAACGACATTAGCGATATCCAGATCAAGATCCGCACCGCTTTCTAAAGTTTTTTTCCACGATTTGTAGACATCCTTTGGCAGTTTAGCCTGCATGACATCATCGTTGAACACGTCTTTCCCAAATACCTGTTCAATTACATTTGTTTCCATGTTGTTACCATCCTTTCATATTAATATATTTTTCTAAGTAAGATCATGGTATCATACATTGAATGTATGATACAGTGATCTTATTGAAAATAACAGATATACAAAATATATGTAAGCTGCTATTTAGAAATGTCCAGACGCTTATCTGTCGTTCCATGCTGTCATGTCTGGACGATAGCAGGTATACTGTCAGCTTATGTCGTATAAAAACTAGAAAAAAAGGCGAACTCAAATAAATTGAGAACGCCCTTGTCCTGTCCAGTAATAACCAACTGCATATAGTGTATCATATTTTTTTTGATTTGAAAAGTCCTTTTTAAATATTTTTTTGAAAATGTTTTTAAAGATATATGAACTGCTAAAAAAAAGAAAGCATTGCAAAAAAGAAGAAAAGAAAGTATAGTAAAGAGAAGGAATATAATAAGGTAGAAGCTCGGCTAAGAAGAAGGAGATCATTGAAAAAAGAACAGATCACATAGAACGAAGAGGGCTTCAGAATGGAGGAAAAATGGATGATAAAAAGCGGGGAGGCTCTACATTAAAAGAAGCCTTTTACAAATGGTCGGGACTTTTAATCGTCATTTTGGCTGCATTGTTGTTTTATTTTGCTATATCCAACTTTGATCAGATAGGATCAGTCATAAAGGATTACATAAGCATTTTAAGACCGGTTGTTTATGGATGTGTGATTGCATATATTCTAAATCCTTTAATGAAAACATACAATGAATTCTTTTTATCTCTTTTAGAAAAAAAAGGAGCAGTTTCAGAAAAAAAGAAATCAATGCTAACCGGTTTATCCATTACACTTGCTCTTTTAAGTGGAATTTTAATCATTGTCGTTTTGTGCTGGATGATCATTCCGCAGTTGATCATTAGTGCAACTTCTTTGATCAATACGATGCCGGATAAAGTGAATGATCTGTATCAGTATATTTATGACAAAATCCAAAATAACAAATTCCTGGCAGAGCAGACACAGAAATTCGCGTTAAATCTGACCGATTATCTGGATAAGGTCGTAAACGATGAATTACTTCCATGGCTCCGGTCGGATTTTTTAAGTAGTGTTAATCAGGTCGCTACGCAATTTGCGAATGGATTGATGAGCGTATTAAGTACATTATATAATCTGTTTATCGGTATCATTGTAGCTATCTATCTCCTTGGCAGTAAATCTACATTTTTAGCCCAGGCAAAGAAAATGATATATGGAATTTTCCGTAAAAAGACAGCGGATGCAGTAATCCATTATGTAAGACTGACAAATGATATGTTTAGCGGCTTTATTGTTGGCAAAATCGTAGATTCTACGATTGTTGGAATCATCTGTTTTGTCTGTATGTCTATCATGAAGCTTCCATATGCTATGCTGATCAGTGTAATCATTGGTGTAACAAATATTATTCCGGTTTTTGGACCGTATCTTGGACTGATACCTAGTGCTTTACTGATCCTGATTGTTAATCCGATTCAGGCATTGTATTTTGTGATTCTGATCGCTATTTTACAGCAGGTAGACGGAAATCTGCTCGGTCCTGCGATCTTAGGTGAGTCTACCGGACTTTCTGCTTTCTGGGTATTGTTTTCTATCCTCTTGTTTGGAGGAATGTGGGGAATCATCGGTATGATCATCGGAGTACCACTCTTTGCCGTGATCTATCGGATCATTGCTGATTTTATTAATTGGAAATTACAAAAAAAAGAACTTTCTTGTGTGACAGACCAATATCGTAATTTACGAACGATACGTGAGGAGGACGGAAAGAAAGCAGAATATATTACTTATACAAAAGAAGAACTTATGGCAAAGAAGGCTGCAAAAAAACAGCATTGGGATGAACGCAAAGAAAAACAGAAAGAAAAAATGTTATATTATAAGGAAAAGATATGTTCTTCAGAACAAAATAAAAAGAAATGAGGATTGTTATGATAAAAAGTATGACAGGATTTGGCCGCTATGAAAACGTTACAAACGATTATAAAGTGACAGTAGAGATCAAATCGGTAAATCACAGATATCTGGATGTAAATATCAAATTGCTAAAGAAATTTGGCATGTTTGAAAGCAGGATCAGAAACCTGTTAAAAGAATATGCCGGAAGAGGAAAGATTGATATTTATATCAATTATGAAGATTGTTCAGATCATGGCGTTTCAGTACGTTATCATCCGGAGATTGCTAAAGGATATGTACAGGCAATGGTGCAGGCAAAAGATGCATTTTCAATACCGAGTGGCTTGGATGCGGTATCATTGGTACGTTTTCCTGATGTGATTTCGATAGAAGAAGATTTAGAAGATGTGGAATCTGTCTATCCGGTGATCGAACAGGCAGTCAGAGAAGCAGGAAAACACTTTGTGCTTTCAAGAGAACAGGAAGGACAAAATCTGAAAGAAGATATTTTAAGTAAGTTGGAGTATTTAGAGCAGACAGTAGCATTTGTGGACGAACGCTCACCGGAGATGTTAAAAGAGTACCGTCAAAAGATTCAGACAAAAGTGGAAGAATTGTTACAGGATCG
>OGPA01002425.1_pt1 | contig 13343 bp, 7 predicted proteins | sample 1552841 | NCBI WGS metagenome assembly OGPA01 (sample SAMEA2579916, study PRJEB22360) | human gut metagenome | reverse complement strand
ATAAAGGTGTGGAAATAATAGAAGGACACTTAATGCCAGATCATATCCATATGTTAGTAAGTATCCCACCGAAATATAGTATATCACAGTTTATGGGATATTTAAAAGGAAAAAGTGCACTAACAGGGATTTTGCTTTTAACTTTTGTTACTGTTCACTCGTACCTCGTTCCAGTAACGGATTTTGCTGATGCTTCGCATTCCAAATCGGCAAAATCTGCTGCCACCACTGTATCATATTAAGCGCTCCTAAATAAAAAGCACGTCTTTTACCCATCTCCTTCTCATCAGCGATACCAGCTATCAGTCCGAAATCCGGTTCAGTGTGAAATCATCCACTGTTCCCCAGCTGCCCACGTTACACTGGAACCGTACCCCGATCTTAACCGTTCCATCCGTAACCTTAATCTCCTTAATCGTCGGATTCTGCCAGTCATTGTAGGTGGTCAGCATAAACGGAGCCGTCTGCCCGCCATCTGCAGTCACTGCATACAGTTCCATGGACGCATCCGATGACATATCACCGCCCTGTGAAAATACAGACAACTGATACGTTCCATTCTCCAGACCGGTCACTTCCTGCTCAATGGAAAATTCCATATCTGAATCCCCGGACCAGAAGTGAAATGCGGTCTCACCGGAATGTGCATCATCCGCTTTTACCTGATAATCAGTCGGATCGGCTTCCCCTTCATAAGAGACTTTCCACATTGAACGGTTTTTATCTTCAAAACCTGGATTGACCGCATAATTTACCATTTCCACTTCCACATGCGCGGTAACAGTGGTTCCCTCTTCCAATGCCCCTTCGATCTCATAACTGCCGGCTTTCGTGGTATCGATTGCCTTCATCTGTGTCTCATTCCAGCTTACAGATTGTTTTTTATTCTGTGAACGGTCATTGTATACAACATCAATACTCTCCGGCAGAACCAGATCTTCGCCTACATTGCAGGAGACGTAAACATCCGGGATATAGTCAACTGCAAGTGGCGCTGTTGCGCCATATTTTAAATACTTAAATACATTCAAAGAAGCCAGTGGGTGTCCGGTAAAATCAAACATTGCCTGATTGTCCCAGGAACAGCCTCCATAGTATAACCCTGCATCATCCGGGTCATACTCAGCCGAATAACTGCTGGCCCAACCGCTTCCGTATTTCTCCCACAGAGCGGAATTATCCGCATCGGCTGATCCGACAGGAATCCATGTACCTTCCCAGTAAAAGACACCTTCCACTCCGGCCTCATTTGCGGCTGCACAGATATCACGGATCACTGTTGCCTGACTCTGTACCGTTGCACCGTAACCGTCTGTCAGATCATCGGTTCCTTTCAAGCTGTTGCCAAAACCGTCTCCATCCTCAGATGTATAACAGTAAGAAGTCTCTGCAATATATACTTCTTTTCCGTACTTATCCTCGATCAGTTTTGCTGCGTTCTGCATATTTTCGTTGGTTCCGTCCCAGAACGGATAGAAGGAAAGACCAAACATATCATAGTCCACACCGGCATCTTTTAAATTTGCTGCCATCGTATCGATCTGGTCATTATCCTCAATGTTCGTATAATGTATGGCAACTTTAATGTCTTTTCCATAAGACTCTGCCACTTCTCTCACTGCCTTACTTCCGGAATTTAAAAGCTGCATCACGGCATCCACATCTGTTTCGCCGGACATACCGTTATTGATCTCATTTCCGATCTGCACCATCCCGACATCCACACCGGCATCTAACAGCTTTCCAAGGCTCTCTGTCGTATAATCATAGAGTGCATCACTCTTTTCATCGACTGTCATACCTTCCCATGCCTTCGGTGCATGCTGTCTTTTCGGATCTGCCCAGAAATCTGAATAGTGAAAATCAATGCAGACCTTCATTCCGTATCTGGCTGCACGCACACCAAGTTTCATGGCAGTCGTCAGATCATTGTTTCCGCCGCCATAGCCATTGCCGTTCTTGTCATACGGATCATTCCATACACGCAGGCGGATATAATTGACTCCGGACTGCGCAAGTGTCTCAAACACATCCTGCTCTTTTCCATCGTAGCCATAATACACAGCCCCACTGTTTTCCACAGAAAGAACTGCGGATGCATCCATTCCCCGGATAAAGTCATCCGAAATATCCGCAACCGGTTGCACAAAAATATCAGACTCCTCCGGTCCGTCCGGCAGCGTGAATGTTGTAACTTCTCCCACCGGCTCAACCACATCTTCCGATGTATTGTTCTCCTGTACTTCTGTCTTTGTCCCTGTCGTTCCGGCAGAATCCCCACATCCTGCCAGAAGAACAGTTCCAAGACTTACGCTGACACATGCCGCCAGTAGTTTTCTGTAAACCTGTTTTTTCATAATGTTCACCTTTTCTGTGTGTGAAAAAATTTTTTCACACTCCCCTCCATAAATTTGTTCTTTTTTCCACGATTTCTCTATATTCTTAAGGTACCTGCGGCTGACTGCTTCAGCAACATTCTTCCTCTCCAATATAGCGCAATCGGTTGCGCTTTTTATTTTATAACTTTGCTGTCTTAACGTCAACCTGAGCATGCATTTTTGTGACATTTTTCCCATATTATGGTATAATTTTTGTTCGGCTAAATTACTTTTAATCTGATTACAGGGGAATGAAATTATGAATCTGCAACCAAAAATATTATCCAACGCTTTTTTGATCAACGGGTACACTCCCGCTGTAGATATGATTCTCGTGATCTTATGTATATTACTTTTACTGCTTCTCCGGGAGACATTTATCCGCCGCAGCAGACTTTTTCTGCTTTTTCGCACCTGCATCGCGCTTTTGCTGATTGCAGCCTTCAGCAATTCCTGCTTTTACTATACTGTACTGTATTTCGACAGTGATACCACTTTATGTATTCTGCGTGCAATATATCATTCAAGCCTGCTGCTCATTTTTTGTCTGTATGCGGCTTATTTAAAGATTTTGATTGGTATTCCGGGAAAAACAGGACATATCATGAATATTTTCCTATATTCCTTATATATCATTTTTGCCATTGTGGATGCACTGTCACCTGTATTGGGTTACAGTTTCTACCGCGACAGCTCAGGTGCATGGCATGATAACCTTTATTTAAAACCGTTTACGATTGCTTACGGGATTTATATGGCGTTTATTTTTTTCCTGTTACTTTACTATCATAAACGCATTCCAACAAGTTTATTCCATATGCTCGTGATCGTACAGTTCATCTGTGTTTTTCTCGTCTGTGCAGAAAACCATTTTGGCAGCAATACCTTCCTTGCCATTACCTTTCTCCTGCCGATCATGGTAATCCTTTATATGGTACATGGAAGTTCTTACAGTATCAAGACAGGGGCCCTGAATGCTGATTCCCTAAACGAATATTTAAACCAGCAGGCGTCAATTCAAATTTCTACTTATTATATGTGTCTCCGTTTCGACACTGATTCCGAATATGTGATGCCGGATGAGCTTGGCAAACTTTTTTTCAACTTCTGGAACGGCTACTTTAAAAACGGACTCCTCTTCCACCCATCTACAGATTTTTTTGTTCTTGCAATTGATGTCAGTGACATCCGGAATGCAGATAAAATCGCACAGGATATGATCCAGAATGACTTTAAACGCCATTTTGAAACTTATAAACTGCCTTATAAGATCGTTATGTTCAATCATCTGGATTTCTGTGAAAACTTAGAGCAGTTTTACGAACTTTTTAACTTCTTTGCAGAACCGATGGAACTAAATAATTTCCGCTCCTGCGACACCGCCGATTATAAAAGTTTTCATGATATGAAATATCTCTTGGCGCAGTTAAAAGATATTGCAGAAAACGGTTTCCTTGATGACAAAAGAGTTCTTGTATACTGCCAGCCGATCCGCAACGTAAATGCCGGCAATTATGACACCGCAGAAGCACTGATGCGTCTGAACCTGAAGGACACCGGCATGGTATATCCAAACCGGTTTATTCCGCTCGCTGAAAAGAATGGCTATATCCACAAATTAAGCATGATCATTTTAAATAAGACCTGCCGTGCGATCCGGGAATTTCAGGATGAAGGTTACCAGCTCTCCCGTGTTTCCGTAAATTTTTCCATTTCAGAGCTCTCCAACAAAAATTTTATGGAAGAGTTCCGGCAGATCGTAGAAAGAAACGGTGTTGATTTTCATACTATCGCAGTGGAACTGACCGAGAGCCGCAACGATACCGAATACGAACTCGTTCTTGACCGTGTAATGCAGTTTAAATCCCTCGGTGTATGTACTTACCTCGACGATTTTGGAACCGGATATTCTAATTTTGACCGGATTCTTAGCTTAAAACTGGATGTTGTAAAATTTGACCGCAGCCTTCTTCTGATGGCAAATAAGGATGAAAATTCCCAGTTTATCCTGAACTACTTTTCCACTGCTTTTGAAAAACTCGGGTACAAAGTACTCTATGAGGGTGTGGAAACCGATGAGCAGGAGACCATCTGTGTGAACAGTCATGCGGACTATCTGCAGGGATTCAAATTTTCAAAACCAATCCCGATTGAAGAACTGAAAAACTTTCTTTCTCCGATACAGGAATAACTTCATTTCTCCTGTATAGCATGGTTGTTACCGTATTTTTTTACAAACAAAAATGTTTTCTTTGCAAATCACTTGACACCATTATCTGATAAAAGTATAATCTTTTCTAAATCATATCAGAATAGTATGAATTAAGAAAACAAGATGGAGATTATGAAAAAAGGAAAGGGACAAGTTTTATGAAGAAAAAAGTGATTTCAATTTTACTGACAGCCGTTTTAGCAACAGGAATGGCAGCATGCGGTTCTAACAGCAATACAGCAGGTAATTCTGCAAATAATACAGCTGACAATGCACAGAACACAGCTGAAACTTCAACAGAATCCACAGGTTCTGCTGATTCTGCTGAAAAACCTGTATTAACTGTCGGCATGGAGGGAACTTATGCTCCATACACCTACCACGATGAAAATGGTACTTTAACCGGTTTTGAGGTTGATATGGCAAATGCAATCGGTGAAAAGATGGGCTATGATGTCCAGTTTGTTGAGACAGAGTGGGATTCCATCACTGCTGCACTTGATGCCGGCAACTTTGACGTTGTCATGAACCAGGTTACGATCACAGATGAGAGAAAAGAAAAATTCGATTTTTCCACCCCTTACATTTATTCCAAACCAGTGCTGATCGTAGCTGCTGACAATACTGATATCAATTCCTTCGAAGACATCAATGGTAAAAAAGCTGCAGAAGGTCTTACCTCAAACTTCAGCGATATTGCAAGAAGCTACGGCGCAGAGATCGTCGGACAGGATAAATTTGCACTTGCCATGGAATGTGTATTAAGTGGGGAAGCCGATTGTGCGATCAACGACGAATTAACTTACGCATACTGGAAACAGCAGAAAGGCGGCGAGGACTCCACCAAGATCGTTGCTGAAACTGATAATGTCAATTCCAGTGCCATTATGGTGAAAAAAGGCAATGACGAGCTGATTGAAAAACTCAACTCTGCCATTGATGAATTATTAGCGGACGGAACCGTCAAAGAAATTTCCGAAAAATATTTTGGCATGGACGTATCACAGCCATAATTTTGTTACAGGAGAAAAATCATGGGATCATATGCATACCTGACAGCGGGTATTATTACAGCAAGACAAGCGGAACTGATGAAAAATGCATTCTGGCCAATGCTAAGACAGGGTCTGCTTTACACGATTCCCCTGACGCTCGTATCCTTTGCGATCGGCGTCATCATTGCCGTGCTGTGTGCGCTTTTCATTATCAACAAAATACCGGTATTAAAACAGATCGCCGGAATCTATATCTGGGTATTCCGCGGAACCCCTCTGCTGGTACAGTTATTTATCATGTACTGGGGTATCTGTAATCCCCTTGGCATCAACAAGTGGGTTGCCTGTATCTCGGCACTCTCCTTAAATGTAGGTGCCTACTCCGCAGAGACGATCCGCGCGGCAATCCTTTCCATCAATAAAGGTCAGTGGGAGGCAGGCTATTCCCTCGGAATGAGTTATCAGCAGACATTCCGCCGTATCATCATTCCGCAGGCTGCTACCGTATCCATACCACCGCTTTTTAACACCTTTATCGGTCTTGTCAAGGATACTTCCCTTGCATCTACGATCATGATCGGTGAGATGTTCCGTAAAGCACAGGAAGCCGCAGCAAGCTCACTCGAATACCTTTGGATCTATATCGAAGTTGCACTCATTTACCTTCTTTTCTGTACGCTGTTGACCGGACTGCAGAAATGGATTGAGAAAAAACTGCGTGTCGGAAAGTAGAGGTATCATATGTATTCTTTAGATAACATTTATAAATCATTTGACAATAATCAGGTCTTAAAAGGTGTCTCCTTAGAGATTCCGAAAAATAAAACCACCGTCCTGATCGGGCCATCCGGTTCCGGCAAGACAACATTGCTGCGCTGTATTAATCTGCTTGAGATCCCGGATAGCGGAACCGTTACTTTAAACGGTTCTTCCATGTTCTTTCAAGAGGGACAGAAAGTAAAGTACAGCGGCAACGAGATCCGGAATATCCGCATGAAAACCGGTATGGTATTCCAGAACTTTCAGCTTTTTCCTCACAAAACGGTGCTGGAAAATATTATGGAAGGTCCTATCACCGTCTTAAAGAAAGACCGAAGTGAATGCGAAAAAGAAGCGTTATCTCTTTTAGAGAAAGTCGGTTTATCCGATAAGCGCGACGCTTATCCGGGACAGCTCTCCGGCGGCCAGCAGCAGAGAATCGCCATCGCAAGGGCACTCGCCATGAAACCGGAACTACTTCTTTTTGATGAGCCTACCAGCGCCTTAGACCCGGAACTTGAAGTGGAAGTTTTAAATATCATCCGCAGACTGGTTGACGAGAAACAGACCATCGTGATCATTACACACAAGATGTCTTTCGCAAGAGAAGTGGCAGATAAAGTTGTTTTCTTCGATGAGGGAAAAATCTTAAAAGAGGGAACTTACACCGAACTTGAACAGCGTAACATTCCAAGGATCACACAGTTCTTAAATATGTTGAACTAAACAATAGACCGCCTCACAGGAAACCTATTGTCATGAATAAGTAAAAAATCCGTGCAGGATCAGTTTTGATCCGCACGGATTTTTTGCTGTCAGCCTTATCTACGCTCCAGATAATCATTATTATGATAAATCTTTTTATTTTCCACAGCGCACTGCATTTGAAGCAGTTCCTTTCACCGATGTTTTTCCGGCATTTTTTACGGCTCTTACTTTATAGTAATATGTTTTTCCTTTCTTCGCTTTGCCGTCTGTGTAAGAAACAATAGTGCCCTTTTTCAGCGTCTTTATCTTTTGATATTTTCCTTTTTTGGATGTTGCACGGTAGATCTCGTATCCATCTGCACCTTTTACCTTCTTCCAGGTTAATTTTACCTTGGACTTCACACGTTTTGCCTTAACCGCAGTCACCTTCTGCGGGCTGGTCGCAGCCTTGATCACATTGGAGTACTTTCCGGTTACCGTCTTTTTACCGCTTTTCCTGTATGCACGCACTTTATACTGATAAACCGTTGCTGTTTTGAGCTTTTTATCCGTATAGGTATTAGTTTTTACCGTTGCAACCTTCTGATATTTTTTCGTTGATTTGTTATAACGGTATATCTGATAACCATCTGCTTTCTTTACTTTTTTCCATGTTAAGCGGATGGAAGTCTTCGTTGCCCCGAACTGTTTGAAGCCGGAAACCTGTGCAACTGTCGTTTTATCTGTATTACCCGGTTTCTCTGTATTTTCCGGTTTTTCTGTATCTCCCGGTTTCTCCGTATCTCCCGGTTTTTCTGTATCTCCCGGTTTCTCTGTATCTCCCGGTTTCTCCGTATCTCCCGGTTTCTGTCCTCCGGACACGAGTGACTGATCTGTCAGTACATATCCACATTCTGTCACATTTAACTTTGATTCATCCACATTTACAAAGCGGATATCATCAAAAACAATTTTCGACTGGATATCAACCCCATTTCCGTCTTCTGAAATGCTGTTACACCAGATTGCAAACTTCGTAACATTCTTTGGAGCAAAAGTTCCATTCTGTTTACCCTTTAATTTGTTAAATGGGATCGTAACATATTTTGCCTCTGTCGTCTTTACAAAGTCAGTCAGAAATACTTCGAAATCCTCTCCGCCGGAAACAAGCTGAACTACCAGTTTCTGTCCTTTTCCATCCGGTTTTACCCACATGCTGACCGCATTGTATTCGCTGTAATCATTTGTGCTTAAACCTTTCATACGTCCGGTCCATACTTCCGGTCCGCTCGTCTTAAGCTGATAAGTAAATGCACCTCCGTAAACACCTTCTGCTTTATGATCCTTATCTAATACAAAGGAAGAACTGCAGTTTGCTGCTGAATTTTCTGTAAAAGTTCCATTCAGGTAGTCATTGTCATCATAGTATAATTCAAAATTTTCAATGACATTCTTTGCAAGTGTTTCCTTTTCTTTTCCAAAACTGATATAGGAAACAGTCACAAGTGTTTTGCCATCTGCCACAAGGCTGATCTTACCGGTATCCGTTGTTCCAAGTGCACTCAGAATATCCGCAGACAGCACACCTTCGTAAGCACCGGATTCTTCCGTTTTCTCTGCCGTGATCGTTTTTTCTGTATTTGTATCCGGGTTTGTCAGCACAAAACTTACACTCTGTGCATTTCTCACATTTGCTTTTAAAGTAAATGCACTTGTGATTGCCATCTTAGAGAAAACATTGGCAAAATAACCTGCTGCATTTCCCTGATTTACATTTCTTACTTCTTTCTGGTCTGCATTTCCGTAAAAGTTTGTTCCATTCGCAAAAACAGAAGATTTTTCATTGTAGAATTCAATAAACTCGTTGATCAGTTCCTGTCCGTGGGTATCATCATATTTATATGGGACATAAAAGTTGGTGTCTCCAAAATTTGCCCACAGTAAGAAGTACGGCATTCCGGTGTCAACTGCCACCTGATTAACCTGTTTGTACCAGTTGTGTCCTGCGATCGGATTTCCTTTTACTAAAATTCCTTCATTATCCGATCCATCGGCTTTCATCACCCTTACACCGGTTTCGGAAATTGCAGCTACTTTTCCTTTTGCGTCTGCAATATTCTTTACCACCTGACAGGTTTTCTTTAAATTGTCCACAAACTCGCCGGAATATTCTGCCGGATAAGTATTGTAATCATCATAGTAATCAAATGCAACGATATCCACACAGTCATCGCCCGGATAGCGGTCCATATACTCTTCCTCTGAAGTTAACGGACCATTTGGGGAATATACATAAATAAAGTTGTGTACTCCCTTTGATGCCAGATAATCCTGTGTGTACTGGAACAGCGCACGGTATGTCTCTTTATCGGTTGTCGCAGCACCCCACCAGAACCATCCGCCTGTATTTTCATGGAATGGACGGAATAAAACAGGAATATCGCCAAGTCCGTTTGCGTAATCTGCAATGATATCAAGATAGGTTGTAAACTGCGCATTGTATTTTCCACCCGGAAGTACTTCTGCGGAGCAGTTATTGCTCAGGTCTTTTGCCTCCGAAAAATCACACTGTGAAAAATCATATTTTCTCGCCGCATCCGGTGTTGCAATGATTTTTTCATTGCTCATATTCGGCATATGGGTGGATAATGTAATGATTGCACCCTCTGCAGCTGCTGCCTTGCTGATCTCGATAGATTTCTGAACTGCATCATCTACGTTATCAATTCCAAGTTCCACGCCTGTCAGTGCCAGCGAATCGATTCCGACCAGACCACTAATACTTCCGGTCACGTCCTTTGTATCCGAATAGACACCGTCTCTGGTTGAAACATGCTTGCTTGTGTCATTCTGATGTCCGAATAATACCTGGTCAGCAGCATCCAGTCCTTTTAAATATGCATATAACGCTTTTGCTGAACCTGATGCATTCACATCCGAAAGTGTTACTTCTTCCGGCATACTGGACGTATCTGCAAGCACAGCCTCTCCTGCCGTCTCTGTGATCTCCGTATAATCGCCCGCTGCATTATACTGGGATAAAGTCAGGTTATCCAGATATACGCTTCCCAAAAAGGCAGTGCTCACACCAACTGTTCCAATCATCAGATCCGTGATCTTTGCAGTGTTTGGTGAGAATTTGACAGTGACCACTGCTTTCTTATATCCGTCACCGAGATCTGACGTTTCGATCTTTGCTTCTTTGTTGATGATCTCCACATCATCTGCTCCGTTTTTTGCAAAAATCTTTGCCTTAAAAGAACCGTCAAAAGCTTCCGGATAGATCATTTCATAGCTTAAAACATTATAAGCCGATACATCGAGTCCTTCTGCAAACGACTTTTTAATCTTTGCCTCACTCCATGTAAAACCTTCACAACTGGTATAATCGAGATCTGCCTTTAACATTTTGCTTCCCTGAAATTCAGCTACACTGATTCCTACCGCATTGTCGTACTGCCAGCCGCCTTCCTGCTCCCAGCCTGCACTGCTTCCTGTCTCTGCAGATTCAAAATCATCGATCACACTCGGATCTTTTGCAGGCAGTTCCGGCTGCGCTTCTGCCACACCACTTAATGTAACATTGGAAAATGTACATGTTCCTGAAAAGCCCTGACCAATCAGTCGGAAATATACACCTTTTAAATCATCTGCATCCTTATCCTCAAACTTGATCGTAATCGTTGTTTTATGTGTATCTTCTGAAAAACTGCTCTGCTGTAAATACGGGATATCCTGACTGTCTGTCCATGTCCATTCACTTCCCAGCTTCACGATACCCTGAACCTTTAAGTAACTTTCCCCGGTACCCAATGATGCGTACGCCTCATCATCCAGTGTAATATCTGCCTTCATTGTGAAATCTTTCGTTGTCACACAATCTGCAATACTTTCATCATAAGTGATCATTGGCGGATTATCCCAATCCTCTGTTGCAAGATCCAGTTTGTCTTTTGTTACTGTGTTTGTCCCGGTATAAAACACACTCGCTTCTGCCGCATAGACATACTCGTATCCCCCTGCAAAATTGCCGCTTGAAAACGCAACTGCAGCCGCTAAAAGAGCGGCTGCAAGTCGTTTTCCCATAAAACGTTTTCTCATAAACTTACCTCCAATACATTTATTAGCTTTATGCACTTTGTCTTTTAATTATATGTTACTTTAAAAAACATTGTCAATTAAGCTTATATTAGTTTGTAAATTTTCAGAGTTTTTACTTAATTTTTGCTTTTTTAAGTTGTTTTATGAGATTAAAATTGTATACTTTTACTTTATAAATTCAGATAATAAATTTTACTCTAACTCAATCCAGTCCAACTTCAGTTCCGGTGTCACATACTCTGCTTTCAGTTCATAATACCCCGGCATAAATTTCACACGGCACATCCGCTGTGTCAGGAAACGCTCTCCGGTTCCACCTGTCTGGACGGTTGCCATCAGTTCTCCATTCAGATACAGATTGGCAGCTCCCTGTGCTAATCCTTCCACCGGGAAACAGAAATGTGCATTAACGTTTAAAATGCTTTCTTTTTCCACATAAAGGACTGTGTTTTCAAACTTTCCTGCCTCGATCCGGTTTCCGCTCTGCAGTGCACAGACCTGCTTTCCGTCTGTATTTACTGCTTCTTTTGCAGTAACTGTGAGCAGTGGATCAAAATCTTTTAACGGACGTTTCATCACAGGTGTTCCAAGCAGAAAACGGCAGATGTTTTTCGCACAGCGCTGTAACTCTCCAACAGTGAGTTTTCCCGCCTCCAGCGCTTCTACGGTATCATCGCCCGCTGCGTTGATGGCAGCACCATTATTGTTGACTACCATGTATAAGTCATTCTGTGCACGAACCATGAATGAGGTGTATCTGCGGTCTGCCTCCCCGCCGTTTACAACGTCATTCATCTTTGCCCGCCAGTCTGTCATTACAATACCTTCATATCCCCACTCACCACGGAGTACTGTGGTACAAAGGTCATAATTGGATGCAGCCCAATGTCCATTAATTGGATTATAACTGGTCATCAATGCCATAACTGTCTTTTCTTTCACTGCCATCTCAAATGATTTCAAATAAATCTCTCTGATAGCACGCTCAGAACAAACAGCATCTATTTTAAATCTGTGTGCTTCCTGTCCATTTAATGCGAAGTGCTTGATTGTTCCCCATGCTCCACCGTCTTTAATACCTCCGGCAGATGCCACTGCCATCATACCTGAAAGGTATGGATCTTCTGAATAGTACTCAAAATTACGTCCATTTAATGGATGTCTGTGAATATTTACACCTGGTCCAAGTAATGTATCTACCTGATTTCTTCTTACCTCTTCACCTTCCATTGTGTAGAGTTCCCTGACTAGTTTATCATTCCATGAAGATGAAAGGGCTGTAGCGATTGGAAGCTGCACTGCTTTACCATCATAATGAAGTCCACTTGGTCCGTCTGCACAACAAGCAGCCGGAATACCATAACCAAACAATGCATCTGATATACCGCCAAAAGCAGAAGCTGTACCCTGTATTACCCGTGGGTTACTCAATCCTTCACCTCTGACAATCTGTGCCATTTCCTCTACGGAAAGCTGTGCTACAAATTCTTCCAGACTATTCTTTCCTGCCTGAACATCCTGAAGGGTAATTCCTTTATCGCCTGTAATCTCCATAGATTCTGGAAGATTTTCTTCTATTCTTTTTGCCATATCCACTGTTGGCTTCTGAGAAGGAACATATTCTTTCTCAAAAGTTCCATCTGCTTTCTGACTGCCTGGTCTTAAAATAGTCAAATTCTCATCATCCGGACAGCAGACCTCTGACAACTGTTCTACGACTTTCAATTCTTCTAACTGATAGGTATATACATTTTCTACATTTCTTACGCTGTTACCGACATAAATTACATAATCACCTGCTTCTAAAACATAACATGATTTATGTCCTGTAGCATTGCTGTCATCATAAGATGCCATATCATCTATCACAAACGCAATATCGATTACCTGGCTTTCTCCTGGTGCAAGCTTTTCAGTCTTTGCATAAGCGCAAAGTTCTTTTGCAGGCTTACCAAGATTACCCTGTGGAGCACTGTAATATACTTGAACAACTTCCTTACCGGAATATTTGTTTCCACTGTTTGTTACTTTAACCTGAATCTTAATTTCATCGCCTTCTGCCTCTGCGGACAATGTCTCAATATCAAATGTAGTATATGAAATACCATATCCAAATTCGAACATTACCTTTTCAGGTGCAAAAGTTTCAAAATATCTGTATCCTACATAAATATCTTCCTGATAAAGGTTTGTGAGCGGATCACCAAAATT
>OGPA01002411.1_pt1 | contig 13408 bp, 10 predicted proteins | sample 1552841 | NCBI WGS metagenome assembly OGPA01 (sample SAMEA2579916, study PRJEB22360) | human gut metagenome | reverse complement strand
TGGTCTCATCCTTGGAGACGATGACCTTCTTGGCAGTGCCGAGCACGGACATGTCGACGGAGTCAAGCTTGAGACCCAGTTCGTCGGACACGACCTGTGCGCCGGTCAGAATGGCCATATCCTGCAGCATGGCCTTGCGACGGTCACCGAAGCCCGGAGCCTTGACGGCGCAGGACTTGAAGGTGCCGCGGATGTTGTTCAGAATCAGGGTCGGCAGAGCCTCGCCGTCAACGTCCTCAGCGATGATCAGCAGCGGCTTGCCGGTCTTCATAACCAACTCGGCGATGTGGACGACATCCTGCTGGGAGCTCAGCTTGCCGGAGGTCAGAAGGATGTACGGATCCTCGAGAACGGCGGTCTGGTCCTCGGCGTTGGTCACGAAGTACGGAGCGATGTAGCCCTTGTCGAAGCGCATGCCCTCGGTGAAGTCAAGGTCAAGACCGAAGCGGTTGTTGTCCTCGACGGTCACGACGCCATCCTGGCCGACCTTGTCCAGAGCCTCGGCGATCTTCTCGCCGACTTCCGGATCAGCGGCGGAGATCGTTGCGGTGGCAGCGATCTGATCCTTGGTCTCAACGTCCTTGGCCGCTGCGACGAGTTCCTTGACGATGACCTCGGTGGCCTTCTCGATGCCGCGACGCAGGGCGATCGGGTTGGAGCCGGCGACCACGTTCTTCAGACCCTCGTGAACCAGGGACTGAGCAAGCACGGTTGCAGTGGTGGTGCCGTCACCGGCGACGTCGTCGGTCTTCTTGGCGACTTCCTTGACCAGCTCGGCGCCGATGCGCTCGTACGGGTCTTCAAGGTCGATTTCCTTGGCGATGGACACGCCATCGTTGGTGATGGTCGGAGCGCCGTAGGTCTTGTCGAGCACGACGTTGCGGCCCTTCGGGCCCAGAGTGACCTTGACGGTGTTGGCGAGCTTGTCAAGGCCCTCCAGCATGCCCTGACGGGCTTCCTCATCATAAGAGATGATCTTTGCCATGGTTGCGTATTCCTCCAAATGGCTAGGTATACCGGTTATCACTCGCAAGCGTCGAGTCGTGACGACCAGCCGTCAGCTGCCGATTATCACTCTCGACCTCCGAGTGCTAACCCAGACATTAGCACTCGCGCCCGCCGAGTGCCAACACCATCGGCGGCGATTGCGCTTTGGGCATGAAAAAGCCCCAACCGTCGAAACGGTCAGGGCCTTCAATGCACATCCTTGCGTGCGTGTTGCTCACTCGGAGCGGGCTTCACCCGAAGACAGCTTGACAACATCCTTTGCCTGCGTGCCTTTGCCGGACGAAGCGGGCGTATACTCCACGCGATCGCCTTCGTACAGCATTTTGAACTTATTGGTGCTGCCGTCGTCCTTGATTTCCGCGTAGTGCACGAAAACGTCCTCGCCGCCGTCGTCCGGCTGGATAAACCCGAACCCCTTCTTGGCAAGGAAGAACTTCACGGTACCTTGTGCCATATCTGGTCTTTCCTTTGTTCCCTTGGGCGTCGCGACACAAAACCTATAGGGAACGTAGAAAGAACCGCATCGCGCTCCCCCCTACCTCGCGACTAGATGACGATTGTACAGTGACGAGGGAACAATCTCAACCGCAGTGGCACATTTTCGGTACGAATTATTCCATAGGCGTGAGAACGCTCACAGTTTTCGATGTATTTCTCGCCGATATCAGGGGCGCATCAACAACGCTAGTTGAGCAACACCACCGTAATGGGAACGGCGAGTCCTTGCACCTGCTCCACAGCCGAAATGCCAAGCGTGGTCGCCACATCCTCAGCGGTGGCCTTATCGGTCTCATTCTGATACCACACCACGGAAGAAGCCGGCAATGTGCCGCTCGGATTGGTCGCCTCGACACTGGTGTAACCGGCGGTCTGCAGCACATCGGCCTGCTGACCCGCATATCCTTGGATTCCTGTGGCGTTGACCACACGCACCTGCGTGGCCTTATTCACAGTCGCGATGGCTTCGGACTGCTGAGACTGCTGATCGGAGTTTTGATTCTCATTCGAGGATGTCGTGTCACTGTCGGTATCGGACTTTGCCGAATCCGAAGTCGAGTCCTTGGACGAATCGGTCGAAGTGGACGAGGAATCATCCTTGGTGCTGTTCTTGGTCTCAGCCTTGCTGGACGAATCGGACTTGGACGTGGTCGCCGTCTGGGACGATCCTCCCACTACATTCTTGTATTCTCCGGAAATCCATGCCCAGGCCCCGACACCGCACAGCGCGGCCACCAGAATAACGACGATGAACGGGCAGAGGCGGGCCATTACCGAACGAGCGCCACGGTGAACTCCCACCGGTCCCTTCGGAGGATTGTCGAAGGAATCCGGTTCATAGGATTCGTAGGTCATCGTGTCGCGTGCCATAATCGCCCTTTCTTCCTATCAAAACTACCCATGAGTGTAATCGGCAAACAACTCATCAGTCCACCACACCACGCCCCATGCACCGGATATGCACGTTTGACTACAGTGGTGAGTCATGATCAAACCATTGAGCGAACTGGTAGAGCCAGGGTGGGCCCATGCCTTGGCCGACGTGGAGCCCACCATCCACCATATGGGCGATTTTCTTCGTGCGGAAAACGCCGCCGGGCGCCCGTGGCTGCCGGCAAGCCACAATATTCTGCGCGCGTTCACCATCCCGTTCGATTCCATCAAGGTGCTGATTGTCGGCCAGGACCCCTACCCTACCCCGGGTCACCCGGTGGGTTTGAGCTTCTGCGTGGCGCCAAATGTTCACCCGCTGCCGAAAAGCCTGATCAATATTTATAAGGAATTGGTTGACGACCTTGGGGTGCCCATGCCCACCAACGGCGATCTGACACCGTGGACGGAACGTGGGGTGATGTTGCTCAACAGATGTCTGACTGTCGGCGTCGGACGACCAAATTCACATCAGGGCAAAGGCTGGGAGGAAGTCACCGAGGCCGCGATTCGTGCGTTGAACGCGCGCACGGACGCCGACGGCAAGCCCAAGCCGTTGGTGGCGATTCTCTGGGGGCGTAATGCGCAAAGCCTCGAGCCATTGCTGACCAATGCCTTCATTATCAAATCGCCTCATCCGAGTCCGCTGTCCGCTTCCCGCGGATTCTTCGGCTCCAAACCATTCTCCAGAGCCAATCAAGCCCTAGTCACCATGGGTGCCGACCCGGTGGATTGGACTCTTTAGGCAGGCCAACAGTCATTGTGAGTAGTTACAGTGGGGGGCATGACTTTGTTCCCCACGCAACCGAACATACCTTCGCCGACCACCGCCGCACGACCGGTCACCGTTCCCGCGCCCGGCGTGTCGGCTCCGCTGGGTGCCGATGACGCCAAACGCGCACGTATCCTGGCCGACGCCATTCGGGCGAGGTTCGCCCAGACACTGGTGGGTCAGGATAATCTACGCGAATCGCTTATCGTGACCTTGGTGGCCGGCGGGCATATTCTTATCGAATCCGTGCCGGGCTTGGCCAAGACCACGGCCGCCCAGACGCTCGCCACCTGCGTATCCGGCTCGTTCAAGCGCGTGCAGTGCACTCCTGATCTCATGCCATCTGATCTGGTGGGCACGCAGGTCTTCGATTTTGCGTCGCAGAAGTTCACCACGCAGATCGGTCCGATTCACGCCAATTTCGTACTGCTGGACGAGATCAACCGTTCGAATGCCAAAACCCAGTCCGCCATGCTTGAGGCCATGGCCGAGGGTGCCACGACCATCGGCGGGCAGCGTATCGCCTTGCCCAAGCCGTTCATGGTGATCGCCACCGAGAATCCGATCGAGGAGGAGGGCACGTTCAACCTGCCCGAAGCCCAGATGGATCGTTTCATGATGAAGGCCGTCATGACCTATCCTTCGCCCGACGAAGAGGCTCGGATGCTGGCCATGCTCACCCGCCGCGGCTCCGACATGATCGGTCCCGACACCATCACCGGCGAACGCATTTCCGTGTCCGACGTTGATTTTTTGCGCAAGGCGGCACGCCGCGTGCATGTTTCCGACGCGATCATGCGTTATGCGGTCGATATCACCGCCACGTCACGAGGTGCCGGCTCCCGCCCCATCAAGGGACTGTCATCCTTGGTGCGTTTGGGTGCCTCGCCGCGCGCCACCATCGCCTTGACCCGTATCGGCCAGGCGAAGGCGTTGCTGTCCGGGCGCGACTATGTGGTGCCCGAGGACCTCAAGGCGTTCGCTCATGAGGTGCTGCGCCACCGTATTATGCTGACGTTCGAGGCACTGGCCGATGGCGTGGTCAGCGATCAGATCGTCGACAAGATCGTCGAAACGGTTCCTGTTCCGTGAGTTCCGATTCCGTTCGCAAGAAAATCGAGGCCCTTGGCACTCAGCTGAGCCTGCCTACCGTAAGGAAGGCTTTGGGCGCGCTGGAGGGCGAACACGCATCCGGGCGTCGTGGCGGCAGCGGCGATGCGATAGATGTGCATGCCTATGAGCCAGGCGACGAATCCCGTCTTATCGATTGGAAGACCAGCGCCCGCCAAGGCCGCCCCATGGTGGTCGAGCGCGAGCGCCTGTCGACGTCACGGGTCTGGTTGCTGATGGACGTTGGCCTGGAGATGACTGGCGTATGCCCTTCCGGAGAACGCGCATGGCAGGTTGCCGCAAATGCGCTGCGTATGTTCGCCGCACTGTCGTTGCGCCGGTCGGACGATATTTCGCTGGTGTTCGGCGATGAGTCCAGCATCACCCGCGTACCGTTCAACGGTGGGTTCGCGCAGTTCGAACGCACGCTGGACAAGGCGCTTGACCGTGATTGGGATCATCACCGTAATATCGACGCGCTGCTGGAATATGCGCGCCGTATCAAGGATCGCGAGGCATTGATCGTATTGGCCACCGATGAGCATGCGATGGAGGAGCGGCATATCACCACGATCCGTCGTATTACCCGCACCCATCCGATGGTGCTGATCGATGTGGCGACGATGAATCCGTTCAAGGCCGTCTCATCCCGCCACGCTCCCACCGACGGCTTGAGTGCACGGCGTGTGCCGGCATTCCTGCGCAACGCCAAGGCAGCGGCCGAGGTCGATACTCATCGCGCGTATATGGCCGCGGCTTTGGAACAGGAGCTCACCCGTGCCGGTTCCCATATCATTCGATCCGCATCCAGCGAATCCATGTTCGATCGTTTCGTCGCCCTGGTGTCCCGGGCATTGGCCCGCACCACACGCAATAGACTGGGCACTGCACCCGAACTGGTCGGACTGACTTTGGCTGGTGATCTATGATGCACAGCATGTTCCCCATCATCCCGCTCGCCACTGATCCCGGCGATCTCAGGCCCGTGGAGTCGTTGGCCTTGACCACTCCCCTGGTGGTGGCCATCGTCGCATGCCTGTTGCTGGCGGTAGGTCTGATCGCGTTGATCATCATGCTGTCTCGCCCCGCACGCAAACCTCGGAACAGCGACCGCGCGCGTGGCGCTCATAGCAATGCCAGCTCCAAGGCCGAGTGGCGTGCCCGCATCGACGATGTGGTGGCCCGTCATGAATCCGGAGCACTGCCCCGGCATGAGGCTTTCGTCGAATTGTCCGTCATCGCCCGTGATTTCGCCGGTGCCGCATCAGGCAAGGAGCTTAGTTCCAGTACGCTGACCGATTTGGCGTACCTGAATCGCACGCCCGCGAATCGCCAAGGATTGGACGCATTGAAGCAGACCATTAGCGCGTTGTATCCACCGGAATTTGCCGATGATGCCCGCAACCGAATCGCCCAGACGACCAGCGTGCAGCAGGCCGCCGAGTGGGTGGCGAATCTGGTGGAAAGGTGGCGTTCATGATGCTGGCATGGCATTGGCCTTGGGCCGCTCTGGCCGGCGTCTTGGCGACGCTGGCGATTATCGTGCTGATTGTCGTGTTCGCCCGCCGTAACGCCGCCGACGACACCCCTGTATTCTCGATGGACGACGATCTCAATACCGAGCACGCTTCCCGCCTGTTCCGTCAATGGCGCGCTTTGGGCCGTCTCGCCATCAGCGTGCTGGTGCTTGCGCTGGCGCTGGCCATTGTGCTGGTGGCTCGCCCCAGCCAAGTGGATGCCGGTGACGAACGCGCTTCCAGCCGAGATATCGTCCTGTGTCTGGATGTGTCGGGATCCACGCTCCCCTATGATCGCGAGGTCATCGATACCTATTTGGAACTGGTCAAGCATTTCAAGGGGGAACGTATCGGTTTGAGTATCTTCAACTCGACCTCACGCACGGTGTTCCCGCTGACCGACGACTACGAACTGGTCACCAAACAGTTGACCTCCGCCAGCAAGGCGCTGAAAGGCGTCGAGTCGCAGGATGACATCGATAAGATGTCCGATGCCGAATATCAGGACATCGCCAATTGGCTCGAAGGCACGCAGAACCGCAAGGACGCCACCTCCTTGATTGGCGACGGCGTGGTGTCTTGCGCGGCGATGCTCCCCGGTTTCGCTTATGGCGAAGCCAATCATGCGAATGCCGACCGTCAGCGTGCGGCATCCATCGTGCTGGCCACCGACAACGTCGTGTCAGGCAAGCCCACCTATTCGCTGACCGAAGCGTTGGACTTGACCCAGCAGACCAAAATCACCGTGGACGGCCTGTATTCCGGGCCGAAAGCCAGTGAATCGGACCAAACCACAACGGATATGAAGTCCGCGATCGAGTCGCATGGAGGCATCTTCCTCACCCAATCGAATGGCGCGTCGATAGATGAGCTGGTACGGGATATTCAGTCACGTAGAGATACGGATGTGGAGAACAAGGCGAAATCCTCAATGGTGGACGCTCCCGGTCTGTGGACGCTTGCTCTGGCCGTGATACTCATTATCTGGATCGTATGTGCATGGAGGTTGAGGCGATGAACGGATTCACCTTCTCCCCCGCCTTGGGCTGGGTCGCCGGCGGACTGCTGGCGGCCGGGCTCGCCGTACTGGCCATTCTCGAAATCGTATTGTTTGTTCGCCGCCGTGCTTCCAGTGACGAGACCGCGTGGGCTTGCATACGACGTACGCTAATGCTGCTCATCGTCGCGGTGATGGTACTGACTCCCAGCGTGGTATCGTCTACCACCTCACAGGCCATCAATGCCACCGACGTCATCGTGGCGGTGGATACCACCGGGTCGATGGCGGTGGCCGATGCCACATACGGGTCCGAGAAGACCATTACCCGCATCGATGCCGCACGTCAGGCCGTGCATGATGTGACCGCCGCTTATCCGGACGCCAGTTTCGCGGCGTTACGGTTCGGTGCTTCGGGAACGCTTGATGTGCCGCTGACCCCGAATGCGCCGGCCATCGATAATTGGGCCAACACGTTGGCGGTGGAAGCCACATCCATGTCGGCGGGATCCAGTCTGGATGCTCCGATCGATCAATTGCTGCTGACCGCGAAGTCGATTCGTGAAGCGCACCCGGATGATGCGATTGTGCTGTACCTCATCACTGACGGCGAACAGACCTCGAATGTGACGCGTCGTACGTTCTCGTCACTGCGGCAGTATCTCAATGATGGGTTTACCGTGGGCGTCGGCTCGACCGAGGGCGGCAAGATTCCCGTCATCGCCGATGGCGTCAGTGCCGGCGATTCCAACACCACGGACCACTGGGTGGTCGACCCGGATACCGGCGAACCCGGCATCTCCAAGATGGATGAGAAGAACCTTAAAGACATTGCCGACGAGATCAGTGGCACATATGTGGCCGTGAACGCTTCACAGACTTTGGCGGATTCGGTTTCGGCCAAGTCATCGAAGCAGTGGCGCATGACCACCACGGTCAAGGAACGCACACGCACCACGCCGGTGGTATGGCCGCTGGCCATTGCGTTGGCGATATTGCTTGCCATGGAAGTCGGTGCATGGATCGCAACCTCAAGGAGACTGCTGTGAGAAACAGTAACGAAATCCACAAGAACGATGGCTCGGCGAATACTCGGATGCGGGCGAAGTGCCCGCTTTGGACACGTATCGTCCTGGCTTGTGGCGCCGTATTGCTGTTGCTGGTTGCCGGCGTGGCGGCAGTAAACCTGTCCGCTTCGATTACGTTCAATCAGGCCACCGCATCATTGAACGCCAATATCAAAGCGGCTCAGGACGAGTCCACGGATATCACCACGCTCAAGGCGCAACAGCAGCAGACCGACGCGCAATTCGACGAAGCCGGGCGAATGCGCACGCTTCTGTTGCCGCAAGTCAAGGACGCCATCGACACCAATGCTTCGATTTCTTCCGAGCTGACAAAGATCACCCTGAAACAGGCCGAGGCGCAGAACAGCGGTTCCGATTCCGGGCAAGCCCAGTCGGCACAGCAATCCGAGAATTCTTCATCCAATGCCAAAAAGGGCGGCGCGTTGACCGACGAACAGAAGAAGCAGGTCGAGGAGCTGATGAAGGCCAATCAGCAATCCACCGATACCCAGTCGAACACCACCCAATCCGAGCAGAAAGCGACGCAGAACAAGGGTACCGGGGCTACCAAGCCGTGGTAAGCAGTCGTTCACAGTTGTTCTTTTTTCTCACACCCTCACGGGTCATGGCCTTATCGCGGCTGTTTCCCGGTTTCGGCTGTCGGCTTTGGCATTTATCCAATTTTCGATAGGCCATGGCTGATCCAAGGTGTGCCCAAACAGGCTATTTGTGGATAATCGTTACGACTATGCACAACACTTGGGGATAACTTCACCCAAAATCGGCAAGCTAGAACCACATTGGTCGTTCCGGCTGGACAAGCATGAGTCTTGTCCTTTTAGCTGGATATATGAATACCTACACCAGCAACCCAGCACCCATCGATCCCACCGGCGGCTTTGCCGGCAATACGGTGACGCCGTTCGATTACGGCACTTGCCCTTGCCATGCGGCGGTACAGCGTAGTCGCGACCTCGTGTCCGTCCAGCGTGCGGCCACACTGGCGCAATCGGACCAGACGGCGGTGGCCGTGAACCGCTCCAGCAACATCGTGTGGACCGGTAAAGCCGCCGATCTATTCCGATCGCGGCTCAGTCGCACCGCACAGTATTCGGCCAGTCTCGCGCAAGACATGGAGACCACCCACCGATTGGCTTGGGGGTCGTCATGAGCGAGCACGATTACTGGCAAGTGGAATCGTCCGTTTACGGCGGAGTGGGATATGCGCCAGCCACTCTTGAAGAATATGCCGCCATAGCCAAGGCTCTCGATGACGAGGCGGCAGGATTTGCGGCCATAGCCACGGCTTGGGAATCGGCCGCATTACAGTTGCAGTCACATCGGCATAGTGCGCCGATGTGCGTCACCTTGCAGTCGGGCGATCCGAGCGCCGTTGTTCCCGGCCATGTCACTGCACCATATGCCGCGCTGGGCAATCGGTGTTATGACCATGCAACGGCATGTCAGCGGTTGAGCGATGATCTGCGTGGCGCGGCCGATCTGCTGATTCGCGCACACTCTCTGTATTCTCAGGCGGAGATGACGGCTCGGCGCATGTTTACCGAATTATTGCAGGCCGGCACACAGGCCAAACCGGGATATGCCGCGGTGGGTGTTGCCGCTGTGGCGGCGGGCGGCTTTCTGGCCGGCTGGACTATTGACGGCAAACCGAATTCGGCATGGATGTCCACGTTCACCTATCCGTTCCAGGAAGGAGTGCTTAGCGGCGCGGGCGGAATCATTGGCGGCGTACCTATCGGCAAGAGCATTGCGCACACCGATGAGGTCAACAAGGCTGCGGGGAAAATCGCCAATTTCTCCGGCCCGGCGAAAGACGTCGTCCAAGGCAATCATCTGGACGTGCGCGAGGTGCAGGCGAATGCCGACGTTGTCCGCGCAAGCGGATCGGTGGCCGAGTCAATGGAGAATCTGCGCAGGCTCGCCGAAGAGCGGCTCGGCAAAATCGAGCTGAACAGCGGACTCGAATATGGGACCATCGCCATTCAACGCTATGAACGATCTGATGGAACCAACTCCTGGCTGGTCACCATCCCGGGTACCGATGGACAGCCTGACTCACCATTTGGCTGGGCGCAGAACGTGGAACTGATGAGCGCCGATCAGGAGCGCCGCAGGAAAGCGGACAGCGCTCGCATGGTTGCCGAGGCGATGCGTCAGGCAGGCATCGGCAAGGATGAGCCCGTGGCGCTGATCGGCCATTCCCAGGGTGGTATCGTTGCCGCCACGCTTGCCTCGGATTGGGCGGAGGAATATACCATCGAGCATGTGGTGACAGCCGGATCGCCGGTGGCCAATCATCCGATTCCGCAACGCACGTGGGTCACCAGCGTGGAAATCGATGATGAACTGGTCGCCGCACTGGATGGTGCCGCCAACCCGGTCACCGATAACTGGCTCACCGTACAAGGGCATGTATCGCCCGCGCCCGCGGCAACACCATCCACAGTGCATTCGGACGGCTCATGCACTCCCGGCGCAACGCCCATCACCGGCCTGACCCCATATGACGCCGCACCCGTGGCTGGTTCGACCAACGGCAGGGAGTTGTCGCACTGGATCAAATACCATCAGGCCGCCTATCAGAACGCCACCGACCTCGGCTCCCCCGCCGTGCAACGCCACGAAGCCCATTTCCAGGAAGTTATCAACGGAGAGCTCAAGGAAACCCGCTACTACCAAGGCCGCATGACCCAGTCCGCGACCATTGCCCCTAGCGAGCGAACCACCGAGTTCAGCACGTTCGGCGGTTAAAAGTAAATACCACACTTGACAGAGTTGTCAAGAAAGGAGTTAACAATATAATGACGAGTAGGAGATGGCTCATCAAACTGATGAAGCAAGCGGCAGAACGCAAGAATGTCACGTTTGAAAGTATCAGGCAAGGAGGGAGTCATGAGATATTCCAACTCGACGGACTTATGATTCCCCATCCCACGACATAACGAAATCGACAACAACCTCGCGGACATTATTTGCAAAGAAGCAGAAGCCAAACTCGGGAAAGGCTGGTATCAGCAGTGAAAACATATCAGGTCATCGTTCGCCCTGGCGAAAAATACTGGATTCTTGAGATTCCCGGTATCGGTTTCACGCAGGCAAGAACAACAGCAGAGATTGAAAGTATGGCACGCGACCTTATCACCGTCATGACACAAGATGCTGATTTCGCACTCACCGTAGAGACAAAGCTGCCGCAATCCGTGCAGGAGCATCTTGATGAAGCTCGGCGACTGCGCAAGGAAGAAGCGGAATGCAGATCGAACGCAGCGCGGGAAACTCGCGCCGCGGCACAAGAACTACATGGCATGGGTCTCGCCCTACAGCAAATAGGCGATATACTCGGGGTCTCACGGCAACGGGCACATCAACTTGTCAATGCTTAGCATCAATCGGCTACCCCACAATGCAATCACCGCAGAGACGCGGCTAGCGCCACTTTCCCGGGATTGTTGCGCTAGCATGCCCGAAACCCCCCTCTATCAGCGCAACATTCCCGGGAGAGTGGCGCGCAAAGAGTGTCAGGCGCGTCGCTCGATGAGTGCGCGGCCGGATGCGAGGCGGTCGAGCACACCGGTTTTGGCGATGGCCAGCATCAGATACCAGGCCATCACGCCGCTGATAAGCACGCCGCCGGTGACCTCGGAAATCATGTGCACAATGCCACGCGGGCTGACGAATGACACACCCACGTAACGAAACAGCATCAGATATGTGCCGTATTCCAAGGCGACCAACGCACCGGATGCAATGGAAATCGGCAGATTGAACATGCGGTAACGGGTCAAGGCGAACGGAATCTCAGCGAAAACACCTTGCAACAGCGCCGAGATAATCACGAAGCCCAAATCGAACTGGCTACCAATCACCGTTTCGACCAGCGTGCCGATAAGGTTCACGTACAGCGCCGCTCCGGGTTTGCGCAGAATCAGCACCGCCAGCGTACCGGAGAAGTACCAGACGGCGTGCACGATGCTGGCGAAACCGGGCAGAATCGCGCCGAATACCGAAGAGATCGGCATGTACGCGAAGTTGAATCCCCAGAAGATCACGCCGCAGGCCGCACCCAGCGTGGCACCGACCGCGATATCCAACGGCTGCCATTTCAGTGACGATACGGCAATCGGACGTTTCGGAAGAGTATGAATGGTGGTTGCAGGCATGGTGATCTCCTAGCCTTAAAGGCCGCACACAGTAATCGAACCACGGGCGTTCCTTGACCTGTGCGGCTCGGGCGGGAACGCCGCACCACAGTATAGCCGCTCGGTTCACGGCTGGAAGTACCCTTGGAGGTTATGAAGCTTACCGATATTTCCCCCGCAATCGCATTGACCCCACTCGACGGCCGTTATCACAAGGCCACCGCCCCGCTCGTCGAATACATGAGCGAACCTGCCCTGAACCGCGAACGCATGCGTGTCGAAGTCGAATGGATGATTCTTCTGGCCAACGGCTTTGAGGGCAACGGCAACCAGCCGATCGTTGACGGCGTCAAGCCGTTCACTGCCGAAGAGCAGGCCTTCCTGCGCGCCATTCCCGAGGACTTCGGCGCCGAAGGCATCAAGCAGCACGCCGCTCATGAGGCCATCACCCACCACGATGTGAAGGCCGTGGAGTACTACATCGATGATCAGATCGACAAGGCTCCGGCCGAGCTGACCAACATCAACGACGAGCTGAAGACCCTCGTGCACTTCGCCTGCACGTCCGAAGACATCAACAACCTCTCCATCGCCCGTTGCGTCAAGAACGCGATGGAAAACGTGTGGACCCCGGAGTTCAAGCGCATCATCGACCACCTCGCCGGCAAGGCCGAGGAATTCAAGGATATGCCGCTGCTCTCTCTCACCCACGGCCAGCCGGCCACGCCGACCACACTCGGCAAGGAGCTCGCCGTCTACGTCTACCGTCTGAACCGTCAGCTCAAGCACATCGAAAACCAGGAGTACCTGGGCAAGATCAACGGCGCGACCGGCACGTTCGGTGCCCACTTGGCCGCATGCCCGGATGTCGACTGGATCGCTGTCTCCCGCGAGTTCGTCACGAACCGCATGGGCCTGACCTGGAACCCGCTGACCACGCAGATCGAAAGCCACGACTGGCAGGCCGAGCTGTACTCCACCGTCTCCCACGCCAACCGCATCATGCACAACCTGTGCGTGGACGTGTGGATGTACATCTCCCGCGGCGTGTTCGCCCAGGTGCCGGTCAAGGGTGCCACTGGTTCCTCCACCATGCCGCACAAGGTCAACCCGATTCGTTTCGAGAACGCCGAAGCCAACTTCGAGATCAGCTGCTCGCTGCTCGACACCCTCTCCGCCACGCTGGTGGAATCCCGTTGGCAGCGCGATCTGACCGATTCGACCACCCAGCGCAACATCGGTTCCGCGCTCGGCTACTCCTTGCTCGCCCTGACCAACCTCATGGGTGGCCTTGAGTCCATCCACCCGAACACCCACGTCATCGAGCGTGAGCTGGATGAGAACTGGGA
>OGPA01002407.1_pt1 | contig 13423 bp, 12 predicted proteins | sample 1552841 | NCBI WGS metagenome assembly OGPA01 (sample SAMEA2579916, study PRJEB22360) | human gut metagenome | reverse complement strand
TATGTTTCATGACACATTGGTGCCTTGCGCAGAAAGGCGGAATATAAATATGAAACCAATACGAATTTTACATGTTGTAACATATATGGGGCGCGGCGGATTGGAAACAATGCTAATGAATTATTATCGACAAATTGACCGCAGTAAAGTACAGTTTGATTTTTTAGTTCATCGCGATTTTGAGGCAGATTATGATGATGAAATTTTAAAATTAGGTGGAAAGATTTATCATATGCCACGATTGAATCCATGGGATTATCATTATTTAAAAAAATTAGATGAGTTTTTTCAACAACATAAAGAATATAAGATTGTACATTCTCATTTGGATTGTATGGCTGGAATTCCATTAAAATATGCGAAGAAACATGGGGTTTCAGTTCGAATTGCACATGCGCATAATAAAAGTCAAGATAAAGATTTTAAATATCCTTTAAAATTATGGATGAAAAGGCTGATTCCAAAGTATGCCACAACCCTTTTTGCTTGTGGAACAGAGGCAGGAAAATGGATGTTTAACGGTTTGAAATTTAATATTTTAAATAATGCAATTGATACAAAAAAATACAGATATTCAGAAGAAATCAGAGCTGATTATCGAAAGAAAATGGAAGTGGAAGATAATCTGGTGATAGGACATGTAGGAAGATTTTATCCTCAAAAGAATCATGAATTCTTAATTCGTATATTTGATAAATTAAAGGAAGAAAAGCCAAATGTAAAATTATTGTTGGTTGGAGATGGTGTTGGCAGAGAAAAAATAGAAGATTTAGTTACAGAAAGAAAATTGCGGGAAGATGTGAAATTTTTAGGAATGAGGGATGATGTACAAAATATTTTACAAGCAATGGATGTTTTTGTGTTTCCGTCATTATATGAAGGGTTGCCAGTTACTTTGATTGAGACTCAAAGTGCAGGGTTGCCTTGTATTATCTCTGATCAAGTACCATTAGAATGTAAAATGTCAGATTTGGTTTATATAAAAAGTCTTCAGGAAAGCGAATCAGCATGGGTAGATGAAATATTAAAGTTGTCAGATTATAAAAGAACAGATACTACTCCTTTGGTTATTCAAAGTGGTTATGATATCAGAAAGAATGCAGAAAAGTTGCAGAAATATTATTTGAAATTATACAGGGAGACAGAATGATACGTTTAACAGTATTTACACCAGCATATAACAGGGCACACACCTTGCCAAGAACCTATGAAAGTTTGTGTAATCAGAAATGTAAAGATTTTTGTTGGTTGATCATAGATGATGGGTCAACAGATGATACGGAACAATTAGTAAAAGGCTGGATGGAAAAAGATAATGGATTTGAGATTCAGTATATATACAAAGAAAATGGAGGTATGCATACAGCACATAATATGGCTTATGAAAATATTACAACGGAGTTGAATGTTTGTGTTGATTCAGATGATTGTATGGCAGAAGATGGGGTTGCCAAGATTCTGAAGAAATGGGATGAAGTAAAAGACAGTGGTTATGCAGGGATTATCGGATTAGATGCCGACATGAATGGAAAAATCATAGGAAAGAGTTTTCCAAAATCTATGAAAGAAACTACGTTAATGGGATATTATGCTATGGGTGGAGCAGGTGATAAGAAGTTGGTATACAGGACGGATATTATTAAAAAATATCCCCCTTATCCGGTGTTTGAAGGAGAAAAATATGTAGCACTCGCATATAAATACAGATTGATCGATCAGGATTATAAGTTAGCTGTATTGCCGCAGATTTTGTGCAATGTGGAGTATCAGGAAGACGGTTCCAGTGGAACAATGTGGAAACAATATTTGAAGAATCCAAAAGGATTTGCTTTTTGGAGAAAGATTTGCATGAGATATCCAGAAAGCAGAAAAAGAAAAATTGTAGATTGCATTCATTATTGTTCTAGCAGTCAGATTGCAAAAGATAAATGGTATATAAGAGAGTCACCAGCTAAATTTATGACTTTTTTATGTAGTCCGTTAGGTGTTGTGTTGACAATGATGGTTAAACATAAGGCAAGAAAATAAAAGGAATTGAATTATGGATCAAAAGTTTTTATGTGATTTTTACAGAATGACAGGTAAAAAATTTAAGAGAAATGTTAAATCATATTTAAATATATTATTTAGACATAATATTAGATACATGTATTGGTGGAGAAAACGGAATAAAAAAATTATAGGGAAAATTGCAAAAATATTTCTGTTTAAATATTCTAGAAAATATGGGCTGGAAATTGGAAATGCAAAAATAGAAGAAGGATTTTATTTAGGACATCCATATAATATTACGATTAATGAAGAAAGTGTATTAGGGAAAAATGTAAACATACATAAGGGAGCTACGATAGGAAAAGAAAACAGAGGCAAGAAACTAGGAGCACCCAAAATAGGAAATAATGTATATGTTGGCATTAATAGTACAGTGGTCGGAAAAATAGAAATAGGGAATGATGTTTTAATAGCACCAAATACTTATGTAAATTTTGATGTACCATCACATTCAATTGTTGTAGGAAGCCCAGGGATAATAATTCCAAGAGAAAAAGCAACAGAAGGATACGTTAATTTTTGTGTTTAGATTTTATGAGGGGAGAAAAGAAAATGATACCAAAAGTAATACATTATTGTTGGTTTGGATTAGGAAGTATGTCAAAGAAAGCAGAAAAATGTATAAACAGTTGGAAGAGATATTGTCCAGATTATGAAATTATCGAATGGAATGAATCTAATTTTAATATTGATCAGAATGCATATACAAAAATGTGTTATGAAAAAAAGAAATATGCATTTTTAACAGATTATATTCGACTGTATGTATTGGAAAAATATGGTGGTATATATATGGATACTGATGTAGAAATTATTAAACCATTAGATGACCTATTAAATGAAAAGGCATACTTTGGATTTGAAGATAACGAGCATATTAATACTGGAGAAGGATGTGGGGCAGAGGCACATAATCCGGTGATACAAGATATGTTAAAAGAATATGATGATTTGTTAGATGGAACTAAAGGAATGATAGGCTGTCCTATATTGAATACAAAAGCGGTAAAGAAATTAGGATTAAAATTAGATGGAAGTTTGCAACAGATGGAACATTGCACGGTTTATCCAGTAGATTATTTTAATCCATACGATGATCCAACAGGTAGATTAAATTGTACAAGTAATACGTATTCGATTCACTGGTATGCGAAAACATGGATGAGTAAGGGAACTGTTTTGAGGAGTAAAATGACTAAGCCTTTGCATAGATTACAAGCTTATTTTAAGAAAAGGAAATAATATGAAGCCATATGGACTAGTTATATATAATTTAATAAAAATGATATTAAAAAAGACTTTTCAATGTAAAAATATAGAATTTTCATTGATAGAAATGTTGAATCCGAAAATGAAGATAAAGATAAAAAAAGAAAGTAAGCTTCATTTGGGAAGTAATTTAGTAAGTGATGGATATGGAAGCATTGTCATTGATGATCAAGGAGAAGTATATATTGGGGATAAAGTTTATTTTAATGAGGCATTCATGATAAGTTGCAAAGACAAGGTTGAAATTGGAAAAGAGTGTAGATTTGGCCCTAATGTGAAAATTTTTGATAATGATCATAAATTTGATGCAGAAAATGGTGTTAGTGCGGAACATAATTCTCAAAAAATAAGGATAGGAAAGTCATGTTGGATAGCATCTAATGTTGTGGTTTTAAAGGGAACAGAAATAGGAGATAATTGTGTAATAGGCGCAGGTTGTGTAGTACATGGTAAAATTCCACCATCATCAGTTGTAACGCAAGATAGAAAGCTAATTATTCGACCAATGAAGGAGAAGAATAAATGAAAAAAAAGATTTTATTTATTATGCCATCAATGTTCATTGGTGGAGCGGAAAGAAGCCTTTTAGGGTTATTAGAAAATATCGATTATACAAAAGTAGATGTCTCATTGTTTTTATATCGACACGAGGGTGAGTTTATAAAATATATACCAAAACAAGTACATATACTACCAGAGGTTGAAGAATATAGAACTTTTGATGTTCCAATTAAATCATTATTATTCAGTAAAAAATGGATGTTTGGAGTAAAGAGAATTCTTTCTAAAATTATGCTTAAAATCCATTGTAAATTTAAGAAAGAAAAAGAAGGGGTATGGATGTCAATGCAATATACGGCAAAATATCTACAAAGTTTATTACCTGATATAATAGGAAGTTATGATCTTGGAATTATGTATTTAGGAGTTGCTAATACATTAGTAAATAAAGTCGATGCAAAATTAAAGATGACTTGGAATCATACAGATTACGATACTCTCTATCCAGATAAAAAAATGGATCTTGAGATTTATAAAAAGGTAGATTTTTTGGTAAGTGTATCTGAGGCATGTAATCAAAAAGTAAAAAGTTTTTATCCTGAAATAAAAGAGAAAGCTATTGTAATAGAAAATTGTTTGGCACAAAATTTAATAAAAGAACAAGCAAAAGAGGTAATTAGTGACTTTGAGGACAATGATTCATTTATTAAATTATTATCAATAGGAAGATATTGTGAAGCTAAAAATTTTGATAATATTCCAGAAATTTGTAAGAATATTTTAGAAACAGGAATAAATATAAGATGGTATATTATTGGATATGGAGGGGATGAACCGCTTATAAAACAAAAAATTAAGGAATACGATATGGAAGAATATGTAATACTTTTAGGGAAAAAAGATAATCCATATCCTTATATAGCAAATTGTGATATTTATATACAACCTTCAAGATATGAAGGAAAATGCGTATCTGTGAGAGAAGCACAGATGTTAAATAAACCTGTGATTATTACAAAATATGAAACATCCAGTAGTCAGCTCAATGATGGTGTTGATGGAATTATTGTTCCAATGGAAAATGTTGCGTGTGCAGAGCAGATTGCAAGAGTAATAAGAGATAAAGAATTACAGAAAAGACTAATTGAGGAATGTGAGGAAAGAGATTACAGCAATAGAGAAGAGGTTGAGAAAATTTATAGGATATTAATTGATAGGGAGTGAGAAAGTGGTAAAACTTAGCATTATAGTACCAGTTTATAAAACAGAACAATATCTTACTAGATGTGTAGAGAGTATATTAGGACAAACATTTTCTGATATTGAATTAATTTTAATAGATGATGGATCACCAGATCGCTGTGGGGAGATATGTGACACATTTGCAAAAAAAGATTCCAGAGTTAAAGTTATTCATAAGAATAATGCAGGAGTTGCAGCAGCAAGGAATGATGGACTTAGGATTGCAAACGGGAAATATGTAACAGTAGTAGATAGTGATGATTATTTAGATCAAAATATGTACCAAAATATTTTAGAAATTGCACAGAAATATGATAGTGATGTAGTTATGTGTGATTGTATAAAAGAGTACGGTGACCATACAGAAATTTATACACATAATATCAGAGAGGGATATTATAATAGAGAGCAGATTGAAAAAGAATATTTTCCTAATTTATTAATTATGCCTAATGTAGAATATCCACCTACAATTTCTAATTGGGTATGTGTGTTTAAAAATAATAAAAAACCATTGCATTATGTAGAAGGAGTCAGATATTCTGAAGATTTGTTATTTGGAGCAGAAATGATGTATCATGCAGATTCTTTTTATTATATGAAAGGACAAGCACTATATCATTATAATTGTACTAATATGGGATCAGCAACTCAGGTTTTTAAGAAAGATAAATGGAACGATTATAAAAAATTATATAGAAATATAGAGAACAAATTTAATGGTTGTAAAGAATTTGATTTTTCTGATCAGATTCAGAAGGTATTATTGTTTTTTGTATATAATGCAGTTGGAGATTTGATGTCTGCAAATAGTTTAGAAAAGAAAGATAAAATTTATTATATTAAGAATATATTAAATGATGAGATTGTAAGAAGAATGTTTAAGAATATGAAAGTTAGAAAATTGTTGATTCCTAATAAACAAAAAATAGTAACATTATGTTATAAGTATAATATAGGAATAAGCATATTGTGTGAATGGTTTAAATAAGAAAATGAAGAAAAAAATATTATTTATAAATGGACATTTAAATACTGGTGGAGTGGAAAAATCATTAGCAGATATTTTAAGAAAAATAGACTTAAATAAATTTGATGTAAAGCTACTTCTATTAGAGAATTATGGAGATTATATAAATCAAATTCCAAAGAATGTAAAAATTGAATTGTTTGATTTGCATAATACATATGGAAGTTTATTAAAAAGTTTAACAAATTGTTTAAAACAAAGAGACAAAAAATGTTTTTGGACAAGAATTGTATTCTTTCTAACAAGATGGTTTGGAAGAGACAAATTAAGATGGCTAGGAAAAACTATTTTTAAAAATGAAGAATATGATTGTGTGATTGGATTTAGACCAGGGATTGCAACTGAATTGGCGGCATATGCAGTAACAGCAAAGCGAAAGATTACATGGTGGCATCATGGAGAAATGAATTTGAATATTCAACAAAAAAAAGATTATGAAAATGCATGCAAAAAAATGGATTATGTAGTTTCAGTTTCAGAAGGTTGTGCAAATTTTTTAAAGAAAGAGATATTGGGAATAGATAAAAAATTATATATTATTCCCAATATGTTAGATATAGAAAATATTATTAAGAAATCAGAAGAATATAAGCCGTTTGAAAAAAATAAAGAGATTATAGATTTCGTAACAGTAGGGAGATTATCTCCAGAAAAACATGTAGAAAATGCAATAAAGGTTGCATGGAAATTAGAGGAAAATACAAAAGAAAAATTTAGGTGGTTTATTGTTGGAGATGGAAGTGAAAGAAATAAATTGCAAAATATGATAGATGGTTATGGGTTAGAACGTCAAGTTGTACTTGTTGGTAGCAAAGAAAATCCATATCCATATATGAAAAATGCAGATTTTTTGGTGCACACATCATATGTGGAATCGCAATGTTTAGCAGTTTTAGAAGCAATGGCATTAGGAATACCATGTATTGTGACAAAATCAATAGGAATAAATGAGTTTGCAATGGATGGATATAATTGTTTTTTGGTTGAGCAGAATGAGGTAGCTTTAGAAAATACAATATTAAAGACTATACAACAAAAATTAGATGTAGTAAAAATTTCAAAAAATGGAATAAACACAGCGAAAAATTTTTCTGAGGATAAAATTATATCGAGAATTGAAACAATATTTGAAAATATTGAATAAAAATATATTTATTGTAAAAGAAAATAATAGGGGGAATATAAAATATGAAGATTCTGTTATACGGAAATGGAAGTAGTGGAAATCATGGTTGTGAGGCTATTGTTAGAGGAACAGTTAAGACTTTAAATGATATTAATAACACATTTATTGTTGCATCTGAAAATAAAAAGGATGATGAAAAATATGGTTTAGAAAGTGTAGTAAATCTTGTGAATTCTAAAGCGCCAATTAAAAAAGATTGGAAATTTTTCAAAGCTTATTTAAAATTGAAATTTATGAAAAGTTATGTAGACATGGATACATTACCATATTTAACGCAGATGGATGAAAATATACCTTTAGTAGATGTAGCATTGTCTATTGGTGGAGACAATTATTGCTATGGAGCAACAGAATTTTACGCTAAATTAAATGAATATTATCATAAAAAAGGAATGAAAACCATTTTATGGGGATGTTCAATAGAACCTGATGTTGTTTCTAAAAAAGAGGTTATAAAAGATTTGAAGAGATACAATTACATTGTTGCGAGAGAAAGTATAACGTATAAGGCAATTAAAAAGATAACAGATCATGTAGCACTATTGCCTGATCCAGCTTTTTTAATGGATAAAAAAGTGTGTAAAATAAATGAGTTGTTTGAAAGAAATGATGTAGTTGGTATTAATATAAGTCCAATGATTATTTCAAACGAGAAAAAACATAATATGGCATATCTAAATTATCAAAAGTTGATAGAGTATATTTTAAAAGAAACTAATTATGGAATAGCATTAATTCCACATGTGGTATGGGAAGATAATGATGATAGAGTAATATTAAAAAAATTATATAAGGAATTTTGCGAATCATATAACGATAGAATCATATTAGTAGAAGATCATAGAGCAGAAGAATTAAAATATATAATATCAAAATGCAGATTTTTTGTAGGAGCAAGGACACATGCTACAATAGCAGCATATTCAAGTCAAGTTCCTACGTTAGTAGTTGGATATTCTGTAAAAGCAAGAGGAATAGCAAAGGATATTTTTCATCAAGAAGAAAAATACGTGATACCAGTACAAAAATTATCAAAAGAAAATGATTTGAGTAATGGGTTTAAGTGGATTATTAGTAATGAAAATAAAATAAAAAAATATTTAAATCAATATATGGAAGAAGCAAAAGAAAAATTTGATCATATTAAGGATAAGATCAACAGAGCTCTAAATGATGAAGAGGAAAATTAAATGAAAGATATACTAAAGGATATGAGTTATTGTACTGGATGTAGTGCATGTTATAATGCTTGCGATATAAAAGCAATTCAAATGAAAAGTAATGAAGAAGGTTTTGTTTATCCAAAGATTGACAGAAATAGATGTATACATTGTGGAAAATGCAGAAAAAGCTGTCCTGTGATTAATGAGCCACAAAAGAATAAAATGAAAAAATCGTATGCGGCATATTCTTTAGATGAAAGTGAACATAAAACAAGTAGCTCTGGAGCTGTTTTTGCAGAGTTAGCTAAAAAGGTTATCAATCAAAAAGGCTATGTATGGGGAGCTGCATTTAATGAGCAGTTGGATGTTATACACATTTGTGTTAATGATAAAAATGAATTGAAGAAGCTAAAGGGAACAAAATACATACAAAGTTATATAGGAAATTCATATTTGAAAATAAAAGGACAATTAAAGGAAGGAAAAAAAGTTTTATTTTCGGGTACTCCATGCCAAATTGCTGGTTTAAAATCTTTTTTGAGAAAAGATTATTCAAATTTATTGTGTGTTGATTTAATATGTCATGGTGTTCCATCACCAAAAGTATATAAAGATTATTTAAATGAAATTTCTAAACAAAAGGTTATCAGAATGAATTTTAGAAATAAAGATGAAGGAGTTTCATGCTGTAAGTTAGAATATATTTTAGATGATGGAAAAGTGTTACAAGAAAATTATGCAGACAGTGCTTATATAAAGGGATTTTTGGAAAATTTATATTTACGGAATTCTTGTTTTAAATGTAAATTTAAAGGTGAAGAAAGATGCAGTGATATTACAATAGGAGATTTTTGGGGAATAAGCGAATTTCATAAGAAAATGGATCATGAATTGGGTGTATCAGCAGTGATTATACATAGTAGTAAAGGACAAAAAAGTTTTGAAGAAATAGAAAATAATATACAATTTATAGAAAGTGATGTAGAAAAAATCAAAGCATGGAATAGCTGTTTAAACCAATCCGTTGCTTATAATCAAAATAGAAGTAAATTTTTTGAACAGTGGAAAAATAAAAGTATTACTATTTTAGTAGACGAATTAAGTCAAGAAAATAAAAAAAATAAAAATTTATTTGGAAGAATGAAAGGAAAAATAAAAAAATGGTTAGTTTAATCATACCATGTTATAATGCGGAGAAATATATCCAAAGATGTTTAAATAGTGTTTTACTACAAAGTAATAAACATATACAATTGATAATAGTAAATGATGGTTCCATAGATTTAAGTGAAAATATAATTTTAAATATGGAAGTAAAATTTAAACAAGAATTAGATGAATTTATATATATAAAACAAGATAATCAAGGAGTTGGAGCAGCATGCAATAATGCATTTAAATATGCAACAGGTGAGTTTGTTATGTTATTGGATTCTGATGATATAATACTTCCAAATTCTATAGAACTATGTGTAAAATTTTTAAAGAAAAATGAAAAGTATGGATTTGTTAGAACTAATGGATATTACGTACAGGAGGATAATATAAATGAAAGAAACAGAGTGTTAGAAGTTAATGATTATATGAAAAATAAAGAAAATATATTTGAAGACATTTTTTACGGGAAGACATATGTTTGGCCTGGGTCATATATGATTAGAATGTCTATATTAGAAAAATTATATCCAACACATGAAATATTACCATCTCGAGGTGGACAAAATTTACAATTTTTAATGATGGCAGCATATATCAGTAAAGCGGGATTTATTGACAAACCATTAATGTGTTATACACTTAGAAAAGAGTCATTGTCACATTTTAATTCAGGAAATAAGTTAGAAAAAGAAATAAATGCAATGCTAAAATATAAAAGTATAAGAATAGAATTGATTGACAAATTCATGAAAGGAATAGAAAAAGAATTTTGGAATCTAGAAACTGAGAAATTATATGATGTAATTTTTTTGTCATTAGCATGCAAGTATAAAAATAAAGTTCAAGCAAAGAAATATTATGATCAATTAAAAATGAAAAATAAAAAAATTGATGTAAATAATAAAATTATATATTACGATTTGATGAATCCATTTTTAAGTATAATTTTGAAGAGTTATAGGAAAGTATTATTTAAGGTAAAGAAAAAATTATGAAAATAAAACAATATATTTTATGCATATATAATTGGCTATATGAAAAAAAATGAAAATTAGCGATAAAATTTTAAAAAGAAAAATAGGGGTTCCTCAAATTTTAGCTATAGACGAAACAATAGATTATATTATAAAAGATAAGATATCTATCAGTAGATATGGAGATGGCGAGATGAAAATTGTTTCGGGGGAGAGAATTCGTTTTCAAGAATACGATGCTAATTTATCAGAAAAATTAAGAAAAATATTAAAAAATAATACTCAAAATTTACTCGTTTGTGTATCGGATATTTATGATGATCCCAAGTGGATGAAAGATTGGGCATATGAGTATACATGGAAAGTTGTTGCTAAAAATCGAAAAGATTGGTCAAGCTATTTAAATATGGATACAATTTATGGAAATGCTTTTATTACAAGATGTTATATGGATTGGAAAAATAATGAAAGATCGGGAAAATGGTTTTCAAAATTAAAATTAATATGGAAAGATAAAGAAATTATTTTTATTGAGAGAAAATATAGCAGATTAGGTTTTAATAATGATTTGTTTAGTGATGCAAAAAGTATTGAAAGAATATTATGTCCGGAGAGAGATGCATATAAAAAATATAATGAAATTTTAAAAATAGCAATAAGACAGCCTAAAGAAAAATTATTTTTAATAGCTTTGGGTCCAACTGCAACAGTGTTAGCATATGATCTGTGTAAAAATGGTTACTGGGCAATTGACATTGGGCATATTGATATTGAATATGAATGGTTTTTAAGAAAGGCAACTAAGAAGATTACAATAAAGAATAAATATACTAGCGAAGCTCAAGATGGAGATAAAGTGTCGAAATATATAGGAAAGCAATTTGAAGAACAAGTTATACATAGAATAGATAATTGATATTAGATTAGGAGTAGCAAATGAATCAGAAAACGAGAACGGAATATTCAGTTCTAAATATGTTAATCGGATTAGGGGGATACTTTTTAAATACGGTTATAGGATATATATGTCGAATAATTTTTGTTAGATGTTTAGCAGCCGAATATTTGGGAATTAATGGATTGTTCTCCAATATATTATCCATGCTATCATTGGTGGAATTGGGAATCGGATCAGCAATGGGATATGCATTATATCAACCACTGGCGAAGGATGATAAGGAAAAGATAACATCATTAATGGCTTTATATAAAAAGTCATACAATATAATAGGTATTGTGGTAGCATTATTAGGAATTATGATGATTCCATTGCTGCAGTATATTATAGTGAAACCACAGCAAATTGTAGAAAATATTTACATAATCTATTTAGTATATTTGTTTAATACAGCTAGCTCTTATTTTTTTAGTTATCGAAGTGCATTATTAATTGCAGCACAAAAAAATTATATTGTAAGTGGTGTTAATTACGCAATTACTACTATAGTATCAATAATTCAAATTCCGATATTATTAATTACTCAAAATTTTATGATATATCTTATATGTCAATCAATAGGTGTGTTTATTAATAATGTAATAGTATCGATGTGGGCGAAACATGATTATCCGTATATTGAGAAAAAGAATGTAAAACCTATAACAAAAAAAGAAAAAAGACAAATGGCTGTTAATATAAAAGCATTAACAATTAACAAAATTGCAGCAATGTTAGTAAACAATACAGATAATATTGTGATTACGTATTTCAATGGTTTAATAAGTACAGGAGTAATTTCAAATTATACGTTACTAACAGGAACATTAGGATCTATAACATCACAATTATTTAATGGAATTACAGCTAGTGTTGGAAATTTAAATGCAGTAGAAAATAACAAAAAAAAATATAACTTTTTTCGTATTTTAAATCTTGCAAATTTTTGGATATATGGCTGGTGTTGTATAGGAATATTTTTGGTATCTGGAGAAATTGTAAAAATATGTTTTGGACAAAAGTTTGTACTTGATATGCAAATACCGTTAGTTTTAGCAATAAATTTTTATTTGGTCGGAATGAATAATGCGGTATTGATATATAAGAATGCTATGGGGTTATTTAAATATGGACAATATTTATTAATATTAACAGCAATGATTAATTTAGTGTTAGATGTGATTTTAGGGAAAATGTGTGGAATGTTTGGAATATTTTTAGCAACAATTATTGCAAGAGTATTAACTAATACATGGTATGAACCATATGCTGTTTTTAAGTATGGATTAGAAAAAAATTTTAAGGAATATATAAAAATTTTTTTGGAATATGTAGTTGTTTTGATTTTTACAGGGGTAGTTTGCTATGTTTTATGTGGATTTTGTAAATATAATAATATCATTAATCTAATACTTAAAGTAATAATTTGTAGCATTATACCTAATATTGTATTTTATATGTGTTATGGAAAAACACAAGAAGGTAAATATTTGATAGGAGCAATTAAGAAAATAATTACTGGAGTAATCAAAAAGGTTAAGTGAAAAAAATTTAAGATCTCTTAGAGCTTAAGAATTTCTTAAGTGTTGATTAATAAATTGGAGATTCTGCCTCGCGAGAGCCATCATTCCGGCTAACTCAACACCGGACAGATGGATCAATTAGCACCAGATTATTCAATAAATTTGCAAAGAGTGCGTTTGCAGTATTTTTAATACATGGAGATTCTAATATTGAGGAATATTTGTAAAGTAGATAGAATATACGTAGCATATATGAGAGTTTATAATGGCCTATATGTACTTATATTTATAAGTGTAATCAATCTTATATCTTCTTTAGTTGATTTAATAAAAATACATAGTCTGGACATTGTTATTAATTATATATTTTCAATAAAATAAAAATTTG
>OGPA01002394.1_pt1 | contig 13477 bp, 16 predicted proteins | sample 1552841 | NCBI WGS metagenome assembly OGPA01 (sample SAMEA2579916, study PRJEB22360) | human gut metagenome | reverse complement strand
TGCAGTTCATCTTTATGATATTTTATCACAATTGAATTACTACCACAATGAATATCATTACGAAGATCATTAAATCCAAGGGTAGACTGCCTAATATAGTCTACCCTTTTGATATTCATATATTAAATGTATATTTTGTTTAGAATTTTTCGAACAATTTGTTCTTGTTTGTACAATTTACTTTGTAAACTGATTTCTTAATGTCCCTAGGACCTTAAGGATTCCCTTGTACAAGAAATGGCCCACTTCCACAAGTAGCATCGGTTACCACGAGGTTATTGATACAATCGAACCATTGTACGATTGAACGGTATGCACGGGGTGCATTTGAACCCCCTTTAACGATTTGCACAGGGTGCATTATTGAACGATTAACTTGTGCAACCATACAAGAGGCCTCCTTCCATTCTAACTAATTTTAAAAGTAATAAAATATGTTGGAAAATCATACCCATCTCTCGATAAAATTACATCTGCGACTCTTGTCGAAGCGTTAGGATGTGATTTTTCCTCATATGTTCTTTTAACATCTAATGGAAAATTATAGTTTCTGACATAGTCAGAAAATTTTTCCCAGAAGGTTTTATAGTCACTTACACTAACATACGAAACAACAAAAGTTGCTGTTCCTAGAGCATTATAATTAATTATCGCCTTGTCGATATGTGTTTTAATATACGCCTTATTAACGCTATCTAGTTTAAGGCCTTCAAAGATCGCAATCTCCTTTCCTTCTTTCGTAAGTAAAATATCCACCTCTGCTGCATCTTTACCACCCACTGATATTCCATGTCTGGTCTGATCTTTAACCTCATCATACCCTTTAGCAAATAACATATCTCTAAAATAATCATTTATATTGTTCTCTGTACTATCTCTATTAAACAAGCTATTCAAACTGACTCGTTCCCCAATTTGAATAAGATCATTGAGTACACTTCTAGCCGTTTCAACATCTGCATTTAACCTATCCTCATTTGTTTCTGGTAAATCATCTGCATCTTCTTCGAAAAAATATAATTTTCTTATAAGAAGCCCTGATTCACTAGATTTTATAGCTTTATCCATAGCCTCAGATAATACAGATTCTTTTGCAGATAAATATTTTATGCTTTTCGACGGTCCCTCAAATGTAATATCAATTGCGTGCTTATCCCAATTATCTCCCTTAAGGCCCGCATAAAATGCCAATCCTACATCATCATATTCGTACTTGCATTTGGCATACTCAACTGCTTCATCATTCGCTTGCTTTTGCTTTAAAAACTGTCGAACACGTTTATCAAAATTGCCCGGTAGTTCATAAGTAAAATCAAAACTTCCCAAAAATAATCTCCTCCTCATGATTTATAAACTTAAACTTTTATCGTAGTCTTAAATTATATATATCTTTTGCTACATAAACTTATCAATTTTCAATAAGTTCATAGAATTAATGGCTGCATCAACTTTTTCAAGCTCTACTGGTACATACTCACCACCTATTCTAATGCCTCCACCTAACAAATTAAATATCTGCCTTGATGAAGATACCTCCAACAGTAAGTTCTCGTCCTTCAGCAATTCATCAATGTTACTTGCAACTCTTTCTACTAGTAATTTCTCTACATGTTTCTTCTTTTCAATTTGAATTGTCTCATCTTCGATCTGATCAACGATCCTTGAATTGCTTAATATTTTAATTTCGTAGGCAGTTCCTAGCATATGATAAATAAGTTTTATTATATGTGTCTTAACTTCTTCAGAATCCATTTCGAATCGTATTCTTTCAAATTCACTATCCAGTAGCTCATCTATTTGCACTTGATTCATCGCTTCTATATTGTCTATAGCTTGCTTATTGGTTGAAGTTTCATGCTGCTCCATTAACAATGTTTCAGCTTTTGTTTTTCCTGAAAACATCTGCTTTGCATCAGATAATTTTGTTTTCAACCATGGTTTAGCATTCTTTTCCCACCACGGTGAAATCACACGTTTATTAAGCTGTTCTGCTCCATAAATTACGAAAGCAGCCACTATCTCACCTATAAATTGTGCTTTTTCTTGTTGTTCTGGTGTAAGTTCGATTCGTTCTGATTCATATTGCTCATCTGAATAATTATAAATGGAATCGTCTACTTCCTCCCATTCAATAATATCTGGATTTTTATTATTTTTATCTTGACTAATTCCACGAACTCTTCCTTCATTTTTCTTTGATTTCACAAGATGGTCTCCATCTTTTAATATGGGTCTATAAAGCTTTTCTCCCAATTACAATCACTCCTACTCTTTACCTATCTTATCTAATATTTCAATCAACTGCTTTCTAGTAAATTCCAGATAATTTCCTACTTCACAGTCCTTGGTGTTTTGTTTCATTGACTATTCCTCATCATAAAAATCATCTAATACATAATTGGTAACCGGAGTTATAAATAACTCATACTTTATAACAAGTCTGATGAGATCATTCCCATCAATCAATGTAATTGGTGTTCCTTCTCTTGCGGCAATTCTAGCAGCGTTTGTAAATCTGCTATTCGTAATGAACACACCGTAATCAGCTTGAAACTTATTCATAGCACCTAAGAACTGATTAATATCTGGTTCACTTACAGGCGCAGTATTATATCGCTTACATTGAATTACCACACGAGTTGTTCTGAAATCGTCATCATCTGTATGGTATCCATAGCCATCAATGCCTCCATCATTCGAAATCTTTACTCCTTTATCTGTGAACTTTTTATGGTGCTTATATATTTCAGAACATTTGTTCGTTTTTATTATATATAAGTTATTTAATATTTTCAAGAAAAATTTTTTTAATTTCATCAACCATTCTAACATCTGCAGGCAACCACTCAACATCCATCAATTCATCTTTCCCCAACCATCGAGCAGCTTCATGCTCTTTCAAAACCAAATCTCCACGAACTACAGAACACCAATAACACCCCATAGATAAATGGAACTCCGGATAATCATACTCTATCGTATCAATCAATTCTCCAACTACAATCTCTGTATCCAATTCCTCCATAATCTCTCTCTTCAAAGCTTCCTGTGGAGTTTCCCCTTCTTCAATCTTTCCCCCAGAAAATTCCCATCCCGCAGAAACACTATATTTTGTATTAAATGTGCGTAACTATACCACATTTGGCATTCAGTGGGGTATTACCCTATCTTTTTGGCAAAAGTAAATATAAAAATCCTTTATTTATAGGCTTTCCCCGACTTTTGCACTAATGTCACTATCCCTCTTTACATTAGTCAAACAAGCAAAATAGGGGTACCTATACCTTCGTAATTATATTCTTAGCCGCACTGATAATTTTAGGACCATTCTTTTTTGCCACAATTACGCATGTTGTGAGTGCGCCTAAAATAACTCCACCTTTTCTCACATGCTTGGCAGCATTATCCATTTTCTTATGATCATCTCTATTTAGCTTTTTCTTTTGAAACTTCTCCGCCATCTGACAACACCTCCAATAATTTATCACCAGTAACTTCAAGTGCAACATAATCATATGATTTGCCGCTTTCTACACATTGTTTCTTTTCGATTTCCACATACTGCGATGCATGATTATAAAACATATCATCAAGATTAACACCCTTGTGCGCTAACTCTATAGACTTAAGTTTACCAAAATCTATACTATCCAAAAAAGATATGCCATCTACAAATGTCTGTTCAACAGCAGCCATTTCACCTTTATATGCGTATGCTCCTGCAATCATCTTTGTAGCCTGCAAATACATTTCGTAGCATTCCTGAACATTTTCAATTTCATCATCCTTTTTGTTCTGATAATTATTATGAGCCAATGTATTTAAGAAGAGCACCACTCTACTCTCTGGCAAAGGTTCAAAATCCTCTATTCGTCGAACCATTGCTTTACCAATTTGCTCTCGGCCTAAAAGTAAATTATGAATTCCCAAGCGGATCTGCTCATTACGATCATTTTCATCTTGTAGTGTCAAAGCAAGCATTATTTCTTTTCTTCCCGCTTCAATCAATGCAATCCTATCATCTTGCTGTCCACGTTCAATCATCTTAACTGTTTGATAGGTTTCTTCCACTCTTTCTGACAACTGAGCCATTTGCTTTTGCATATATATGTTATGAAAACTATCACAAATATCCTGGAAAGGGTTACCCTGTATAAGCTCTTGCTGCTTAATTGGTAAGTCATCTACAAATCGATATTGACCATTTTCAGTTTTTCTCATTAATGTTGGCCATTCTATTCCAGTTGTTTTATTCTTATTAATAAAATACTCTCCCGTTTCATACTGCTTTTGATACTGTACAGGTATTTGAACAACATATTCAACGCCTTTCTCTATTGTAGATACAATTTCTGCTACATTAACATACTGCGCCAATCTATCAACAACGCCAGCAAAATCAATGTCTGTCATTCCTTCATAAATTCTAAGACTTTTGTTACCCTTAGGATCAAAAACAACCTCTCCCTCTATTTTTTCGTTTTCTTCGGCAGGTGCTATTTCAGTTTCCCTTGTGCTTACTTCACGATTTTTATCTATTGATCTTTTGATTAAAAATCCATTTAACCATTTTTCGTCTGATCTCCTTGGACGCATATCTTCTGTAATGTACTGATTCTGTATCCTTAAATCTGGAATATCCAAAATCAACTCATTCAAACTATTTTCAGTCAAATCAGTAAAGAATTGTCCATTCCGTTCGCCAGAAAAATCTCCATACTTAAACGAAACATAAAAACTTCCACCTTCATTCAATGCACCAGCTAATTTTCTCATAACCAGTACAATATCTTCCTTTGATAAATGCAATAACGATGCACAAGCCCAAATCCCGTCGAACTTTCTATTCGGCTCATAATCTTGAAATGTTGAGCAAAGAACCTCTTGTCCAATATATTCAGACGCGATTTTAGTCATTTCTTCGGAGCCATCGACAGACACTACGTCAAATCCTTTCGCTATAAAGGCTTTACTGTCTCTACCAGATCCACAACCAAGATCTAGTATCCTTCCTCCCTCATGAATTCTGGAAACGGATTCATTCTGTAGTGCAGAAAATTCAACATCCACGGTTTCCAGTGTAAAAGATAGTGCTTGTTTATTATAATATTGTAAGGTTTTATCTGTATTGTTCATATTACCTCCTAAAACGTTGCTGGCGCTACCTCTGGAGTTTCCCATCTATGTATAAGAGAATCAATCGCTCGCTGATCAATAGATGCCAAGAATGATCTTCTCTCGGCTTCTGTAGCTCCTGTCTGTTTAATAATTGTTTCCCTTAGAGGATGGTGACTACTGATAAGAAATTCATTTCTTCTATGTAATCTGGTCAAATATTTTATTGCTAGTACCAATGCAAACTTACCATCTTCACCTCGATTACATTTTTGACAAATAAAAACAAGGTTCCATACACCGTCCAGATTTATATCCAAGAACAATGGTTGCAGGGTGCGCGAAAAAAATGATCTACATCACATGTATTTGTACTATCATCACTTACAGTAATATCATCATAACAATAAAAACATTTTCCCTTCTGGTAACCGTTTAATGCACCTTTTGCAGAAGTTACATCCTTTCGGCGGAAGTCATTATCAACAAAGAATACTTGGGATGTATCATCGTATCTTACATTCAAGAGATTTTTTGAGACATTCAATTTCCAAGCCGTCTCTACCAAATTCCAACATGCCTCTCTTAATGTCCCTAGGACCTTAATATTGTTGAAACACTTATCAATATTTGTTAAGATATTTCAATACCTTGGACTTTCTAAAATTTATATTTTCTGAAAAAATTCTTCATCAATTTCATATGTTATTACTTTCTTAACTCCAATTCCATATTGAGCAATTTTATTAATAAATTCCTCACCATCCATTAAATCTATTTGTTGTTTTCCAGGATTTGAAGCTTCTTCCCTTGCCGCTTTTGTAAATACTCCTGTAGTTATAAACACTCCCTTTTCTATATCTGTAGTAAGAGAACCTCTAAAGTCTCTAATATCTCCTGCACTTACGGCTCCTTTATATCGTTTACATTGAAAAGCAACATTAAAACTAAAAATTCCATTAATCTTTAACTTACCTGTTCCATCAATTCCACCATCTCCTGATTTTTTTGTGACTTCTACTTGTACAAATCCACATTCTCTTAATACACGTTGTGCTAAACGTTCAAATCCATACGGATCCATATTCTGTAAAACATCAGACAACTGTTTTCTCCATGGCTTTATTTCTTCAGGATATTCCCCTATTATGTTTTCATCTATTGCATCATCTGATGCATTTACTTTTTTATTCCCTTTTTTCTTAAAAATATTTTGTTTACGAATACTTTTATTTTTGGTAAATTCAATTATTTCTCTAGAATCCAATTCCACACCTGCAGTATAATCTGATTTAATAGCCCAAACACTTCTCGCACTATTCAAGATTACTCCAAAATTTTTTAAATAAGTTCTAGCCCATGCTAATTGGTATTCCAATTCCATTTGATTCTCACTTCCCAAATGTGATTCATCCACTATTTCATCTGATAATTGCAGATCTTTAATTATTTGCTCATAAATTTCATTATTGGTTCCAGACCCTCCAAGTTCTAAAAGAGCTTTATATGTTGGAAGAATTAATTCGGTACATGTTGGTGATAAAATTTTTCTATTTCTTGCCATTTCTATGTCTCCCCTGACTAAATACTTTATATCAATTATAGAACATAGAAAAATTTTTACAAGATTCTAAATTTTTCAATCTGTAATGTTTTGGTCAAATATCGTTTCTTCCACAATTTGTACACATTCATCTGTATGCTTCTTTATTTCTTCTCCCCAAAATCGAAGTACTGTCCAACCTTCAAATGATAACCTCTTATTTATTTCATCATCACGCTCTCTATTACGAGATATTTTATTAATCCAGAATTCTCCATTATTACTATTTTTTAATTTCTTTTTTAAAGAATTCCAATCCTTACCATGAAAAAATTCACCGTCACAAAATATAACAATCTTATACTTTGGCATCACAATATCAGGCTTTCCTAGAAGTTTACTATAATTTTTTCTATAACGATATCCCTTTCTCCATAAAGCTTTTCTCAATATAATTTCTATTTTGGTATCTTTTGCTTTAATATGTTGCATATTCTTTTTTCTTTGCTCTTTTGTTAAAACATCCATTCTGTTTATACCTCTTTTTTCTACTTACTTAACAAACCATTTTTAATTTATAGATAATTTTCTTTTCACATAATTTATAGATTATTTTCAATAACTACATCAAAAATTTCCACTTCATTCAATTGCTACGCTTGTATATGAATATAAATACATCCCTATTCTTTTACTTCTTATCTTCCTGCAGTTTTCTTTATGGTATTTTATCATAACAAAATTATTACTACAATTAAAAATCCATAATTTATAATTATATCCAAATATCACTAATAAAAATTACATGCCCTCTTAGAATTTCTAAAACTTTAATTCAGAATCATTTTTGATTATATATGTTACTCATAGTCCGTTGTCTAATAATCCGTTTACTCCTATTATAATTAAAGGAGGTATTAACTTATATGGATAAAAATTATTTAATCAAATTCGGACAACGCATTCGTGAATTACGACAAAAAACAGGTCTTAGTCAAGAAAAATTTGCTTTAATGATTGGTATGGATCGGACATATTTTTCGTCTGTCGAATCTGGCAAAAGAAATATATCTTTATTAAATATAAAAAAAATAGCCGATGGCTTAGAAATCACTGTAGATAAACTGTTTGAAAATTTATGAGAATTAAATCGAAACAGGAGGTCGATTCTTTTGTTTAAATTAAACTATGAAACCACTATAACTATTAATCATTTGCCTTTACAATGGATTCCGAAAATTGAGCTATATTATCCAGATTTACCTCAATTTCCAATTATGTATGTTCACTTTTTATTAGATAATAAACGTATTATTGCTTGTCCTGTATCTGTCAGCTATAGAATAAAACAAAATTATTGTATTGCTGATTTTACTATACTAATTAATGAGAAACCTACTCCTGAGTTAATCCTTACTCTAACTGATGAAATATCAAATCGTATTGGATATAACGACCAAATAACAGAAAAAACCTTGATTGCCTGTTGCAAAGGTAATCTAGCATACATAAATGTTCTTACTGATTTATGGAGATACATCAAGAAATCATACGGTAACACTATTCCTTATGGTCGATTTTATGAAGAGATTTACTCTATTCCACGTTTTGTTGCCGCATGGCAACCAAAAACAGGAAGACAAAGTGAAATGCGTATGCTTTATAATTTTATGAAAGCATTTGGAGAAGAAGTAAATTTCCCTAAAAATTGGAACCATTTAGAATATTATGTAATTCCAACATATACAGATGTTAGAAATAAAAATTATTCAATGTTCCCTGTATTTAAAAAATTATATCATTCTATAACTCAGCTATTTCGTCTAGAATTTACAAATACCATTTCCATCGATGGTATCAATTTTAATGTACTGTTACGTGCATGGCCCAAAAATAAAGATGATTTTATCACAAATATTACAAAAAAATATTACTCTCTCGGCAAAATATCTGAAGATGATAAATATTATGCTGAAAAACTCGTCGATGCTTTTAATAGACATCCTTGGAGAGCTGCATTTTTTATTAGTGCTTTTCTAAATATTGAAAACTCAGATTATCGAACATGGAGCAAAAATTTTTTCAAAAATTTCTATAATTCTGGCAATAAATTAAAAGGATATTCACAAAAAGTAATTGCGTGCTTTCTTCAACAAGGTTTTGCGAACAAGGAAATTATTCCTATTGATACTTGGGTTGAAACTTTTTATCAATATCCTCTAGGTATTGATACTCGTTCAGATTTTTATGATAAATTTAATATGTTAGGAAAACTTGAACGAGTAATTTGGCTAGCAAGCCAAGCAAATAAAACAAATATGAAAAATTTCTTTGATATCCTATGGTGTCAAAGATATGGGACCATTGGTAATCGAGAACTCCGCGGAGTAAATCCTATCGCGTGTAGTCTTTGCAAACTAAATCAAACTTGCGTTGGATTATCTAAACATGCAAATGATAAAATCTTAATCAGCAATACGTTATCTCCAGAAACATTTAATGCCATACCTCAAGCTATTCTTAATAGTATTAAATTCATATGTTTGTTAGAAAAAGATGTTCCAAAGAAAGTCTATAAAAAGTCAGATCAGAACTGGTTTCTTATTGATGAATTCAGTGGATACCTTATGACAAACCATGACTGTCTACCTAAAAATATAATTGAAAAAAAAATAATCACATTTGTTGAATTTATAAGATATTAATTAAAGGGGGAAATTTATATGACAGCTAAAGAACAAATTATTGATTTATTCAGAGAAAATGTAAAAGGGAAAAGTCCAAACGTAGAAGGTCGAAATCCCCGTCATGATGGAAAAAAGGGACATTGGCTAGAAGAACAATTTGGAATTTCCGCTAACGCAGATAACGAAGCTGATTTATGGGGATATGAATTAAAAAACGAAACTACCTCTAAAACAACTTTTGGTGATTGGTCAGCAAATACCTACGTCTTCACTAATCAAAATTACAGCGCATTGTTTGAAGGACAAAAGAAATCTGACAAACAAAATAGCTTTGTTAAAATCTTTGGAAAACGAAATGAAAAGAAAGGAAATCGTTATTCTTGGTCTGGATCTCCTTGTCCGAAAATTGGAGCATACAATTATTACGGTCAAATCTTAGAAGTAACCACTAATAAAGATATAGTTGCTCTTTATTCCTATTCAAAGGATAAAAGAGAAAATAAAGAAAGTATTATTCCTCAGGCTCTTCAAATTGACAACTTAGAAATTGCTAGATGGTATGGTGAACATTCCCCATCATCTAAAAAAACAGATAAATGTCTTAAAGCAAAACTTGAAGATAAGTTCAATGATAAAGGATGGTTCACTTGTAAAACAGATACCGCAGGAAAATATGAAAAAATTTGCTTTGGAAATCCTATAAATTATGATGAATGGCTTCGTTTAGTTATTCAGGGAATTGTATTTTTTGATAGTGGAATGTACGAAGGAAATCCCAGACCATATTCTCAATGGAGAGCAAATAATAATTTATGGGATAGCTTAATTGTTGAATCTTATGAATAAAATTCCATTCATATTCTGAAAAATCCCAAATAGCACACAACAAATAAACTAAATTTTAACAAACCAAACAGGCAGACATATAAAATAAAACTATTATTATATGTCTGTCTATTTTAATACACACAAATCTGATCTGATGTAATATTTGAAAAATCATGTTTAATATTTAATCCTTTTCTCTTAACCCTTTCTTCTATATAATTCAAAAGATCAGGCCTGTTATCTAAATAAATATAACTCTGAGGAGTTACAAAATTCTCAATATCTTTTTTCAAATCATCCAAGCTAATTCTATTTGTTTCTTGAAATTCAGATATCTCCATTGCGTATCTGTAAGATTTCTCATACTCATAAATTCTTTTTAATGCTTCTTTATCATCATTAAACTCATTTTCCCAATCAATTAATTTATGTCTATTGTTTAATATTACTATTCCGGTAATTGCTCTTACTGGTTTACTCACATACATATATGCCATAATTGACTCATTAGGGAAATTTCTTCTATGTTCAAATATCTTTATTCCTTTATATATTTTATCATATACATTTGGTTTAAAACTTAATATCATCTTACGCATAATTACCACCTATAAAATATTATATTCTCCTAAATAATCAAGCATTGCCTTCGCTACCGCTTCAATTACTGGAATGCAAACAGAATTTCCAAATTGCTTATACGATCTAGCATTTGAAACAGCAATAATAAAATCATCTGTGAATCCTTGAAGCCTAGCACATTCTCTTGGCGTTAACATCCTTGGATTTTTTCCTGCTTGTTCAATAAGAGCTTCACTACCATCTTTATAATATCTTGCACTAATTGTACTTGTATATTTACTATCCTTATTAAACAATGAAAACCCAAAACCATTTCCCTTTTTTTTATTCTTTCGCTTTCTTGATTGATGCCCTTCCCAAAGTTTATCCGATATAGTAAATCTATCTCCTACCTCTTTTTCTAAAATATCACCAACACATATATTTTCATCAATTTTTCCTACTGGATATTTAAAATTCCTAAAGTCTTCCGGCAAATAATCCTTATTAAAACCTACAATTATTATTCGTTCTCTGTTCTGTGGAACACCGAAATGATAAGCATTAAGGATCTGTGGATCTGGCACATAGTAATCCAACTCATTTAAAATTGATAAAATAACTTTAATAGTATTTCCCTTATTATGTCCCTTTAACTGTTTTACGTTTTCTAGCATAAATGCTTTAGGTCTTTTTGCCTTTATTATTCTCGCAACGTCAAAGAATAATGTTCCTCTGGCATCTTCAAAACCTTTATGAAGTCCTGCCTGAGAAAATGGCTGACACGGAAACCCCGCTAATAAAATATCATGATCAGGAATATCATTCTCATTAACAAGTGTTATATCTCCATCGGGTATTTCTCCAAAATTAATACGATAAGTTTTCTGTGCAAACTTATCCCATTCCGATGAATATACATTATATCCTCCTTGTCTCTGAAAAGCTTGTCGAATACCTCCAATTCCAGCAAATAAATCTATTTGTTTAAATCTACATTCTTCAATTGGCTTATTCTTAAATGGTGGTTCAGTTGGAAAATTTAATATTTTTTTGTATACATCATTCGGAACTTCTATTGACCCAATTTCCCATTCTTTAAATAATTTTTCTTGCTCTTTATCTAAATACAGAGCATCTGAAAATTCTTTTCTCGTAATTCCTAATTTTTCTCTTACAGCCAAGATTTCTGTTGCTCTACTCATTTTTCATTTCTCCTTAATATTAATTTACAAACAATTTTTTAAATATAGCTTCAAGAACTGGCACTACAATGCTATTTCCAGATTGCTTATATAAACTCGTCTGACAAATCAAAAAACTGGCTTTTTCTATATCTTCCTCATTAACTCCCATTAACCTCCATGTTTCCTTTGGAGTAAGTCTTCTTGGAACATACTGACCTGTCTCATTTATTTTATCAGTCACTAATTGTCTCCTATGTTTTTCTAAAAAAGACCGTAATGTAACCCCTTTCCAATAATTTGAATCTAAACAATAACTATACTCTTGTTTAATAGGTGTATCCATAACTTGTCCATTTCCTAAATAATATCTGCTATCAACATTTTTCTCAAGAATATCATATAATTTTAATTTTAATTCTATGGATTCCGGAAATTCGAATTCATTCTCACCATTTAATTCACTAATACAAAACACCCTTTCTCTGTTTTGTGGTACACCATAATCTCTAGCATTTAATACTGCCCAACTATTTTTATATCCTAAACTTTCAAGATACTCTAAAAATTTCAAAAAATTTTTTTTATGATTACATCCTACTAAATTTTTTACATTCTCCATCATAAGATATTTTGGCCTTTTTGTTTCTATAATTTTACAGCATTCCCACAATAATGAAGAACGCGTTCCTGAAGCCTTATTTAATCCATGCTGATATCCAGCTACAGAAATATCTTGACATGGAAATGAATACGTAAATAAGTCAAAATCCGGTAAAATGAGAGGATTTATTCTTTGTATATCTCCGTAATTATTTATTAATTTATTTGCTAAATACATATCTTTTAATTTTGGTAATTTTAATTTTCTAGCTTTATTTTCAAAAGTTTTATAATCTAAAGGAACATTAAGACCTTCTAAAAAAGCGATCATCTCTTCTTTATCTTCTGGCACATAATCATCAATGTGCTCTCTTTTCTCTAAAAAATCACTATGTATAGCTGCATATGATTTAATGACATCTCCCTCGATCTCAGAAATTCCTACAACTTCAAACTCAATTCCTACATTACGTAATGCCATTCTTTGACTTCCATAACCAGCAAACGCTTCAAATACTTTTAACATAACTGTCTCCAATTTCTTATATTTTACACTTTTCATTCTAGTTATTCAATTTCTGACTATCTATACAATCTTTACTTATGCTTGGATACTACTTTTTTATTATCACTTTTGCTATGCATATCAATCCTCCTCTATAAAATCTTGTACACATCATTCTGTTATAGGATAACTATATTCTTCTTACTATTATGTAATTATTATATTTTATTTTTACCATTCCGCTATTAATATTGAGAGTATATTATAAATGATTTATATCTAATCTGTCAATATTTTTTCGAACATTTGTTCTTATGATATACAATATAAAAAGGACATACACCCAGAAAGGATATATGTCCTCCATAAAGACTTCAAAATATCAATTCAATTTCTCAACAAAGAAATTATTTCAACTGAGCAGCAACCTCAGCCGCAAAGTCTTCTTCTT
>OGPA01002388.1_pt1 | contig 13493 bp, 11 predicted proteins | sample 1552841 | NCBI WGS metagenome assembly OGPA01 (sample SAMEA2579916, study PRJEB22360) | human gut metagenome | reverse complement strand
AATGGGCATTTTACCCCACCGCAATGGGCATTTTACCCCACCGCAATGGGCATTTTACCCCACCGCAATGGGCATTTTACCCCACCGCAATGGGTATTTTTCCCCATACATATGGGGCTTTCCCCCCACACCTGTCAAAATAGTGGGGAATTAACAGTAAACTTTCGATCAGGACAAGAAAAAAGGACTCGCCATCAAGACTAGTCCTCTCTTTTGATAATTATATATATGTATAGGTTAAAAAGCGTAATCCAGACTTAAACCGAATACTTTATTAGTACGGCTATATACGTTAGTTCCGGGAAGGCCCGTGCCACTGTAATCGTTCGATTTTTTTGTATAATCATGGTAGGTTGTCCACATATAACCCACGTTCAAAGCCATCTTCTCGCTCAACATCACTTTGGCTCCGAAGCCCAATGAGTAAGAGTCGCAAGAGAAGCTGGTATCGCTCTGAAATTCGTCAGCCAAACCGTAATCTGTAATCTGAGCGCCACCGCTAATTGTCAACCGCTTGATCACATCCCATTCGATACCCAGCAGGTATTCATTCGTGCCCCGTTCCAGCGCTTTCTGCTTTCCGCCAGCCATTCCGGCTTTCTTGTCGTCGAAGAAGTGGTACTCAACAGAGGCCTTTAACATGGGTAAAAACTGATAAGAGGCAGCCACAGAAAGCATGGAAGGAATATCATTCGGCGTATTTACACCATGCTTGTAAGCACCAACCAAATCTTCCGCACTTTCGGGATAATCCAACTTCTTTGTATCGTTTTCAATGTTCAAGTTGGTTTTGAACTCATACTTGGCACCGAAATTAAACTTGCCGTATTTCACATCAACACCTAAAACCGGCGTCAATCCCCAACCAGTCTGATCGCAATTCAAGGCCAGCGGCATCAATTCCGCACCACCCAAATTTTGCTTCAGTTTTGCATTCAGATAACCGTCATAGTTTCCTGAAAAATAATTCATGCGTCCACCGGCAAAGGCAGAAAGCCAATCCGTGATTTTGTATCCCAAACCAAGTTGCAGAGAATAAATAAATTGTTTACCATCCATCGCACTATTAATAGTATACATGTCCGGAGTGACGATAGGACTTTTACCGCCTGTCTTCATATAGTTCGTCAAACTTTCCTTGAATATACCAGCCATAGCAGCCGATTCGAACATGGGCAAACCATCGTTAAACGAGGCCTTACCTCCTCCTCCCGTGATGGCGAAGAATCCGGAAATAGTCCAGTCACCTTTTTTATAAGCCGCAAAAACACTCGGAATGACGGGAGCAGCAGCCTTTCCTTTGTAATACTTTTTATAGGGAACATCACTTACTGTCGGAACCTTATTTACCGGATCAAAGCCATTATATGTGCCAAAAGAGGCATCGATATCTCTAGTCTGGAAAGCACTCTGTATACTCACGCCTACACGAAAACCATCTGTCGGCAAGAAAGAAAGGCCCGCCGGGTTAGACAAAGCACCATCTATATCAATTGCAGCACCTCGCGAAAGTGATCTTAAAAAGGCTGCATGCTGATTAGTATTTGTCAAATATCCACCAGCGAAAGAAAGCAGAGGCATCATCATCAATGCCGCACCTAATAATACTTTTTTCATATTTTACTTTTCTTTATTACAAAAACGGCAGCAAAGATAAATACTTTTCTTCAACATTGCACACTTTTAAAGAAAATGTGCCGCACAATTACATCATTTCTGTGCAACAACTCCAATTATCCCCCTCAATTTTCAATTCTCAATTCTCCATTTTCAATTAAAAAAGTATCTTTGCAGCGTAAAGGAATGCTTTCTTTACCGTGTGCTTGCTAAACCACGTATTAAAAACAAGAAAAATATGAAACATCAAGAAGCCGCTTTGGTATGCTTCTCCGGTGGACAAGACTCCACGACCTGCCTTTTCTGGGCGAAGAAGCATTTTACACGTGTAGAAGCCGTATGTTTTACTTACGGTCAGAAACACTCTCTAGAAATTGATATTGCACGTAAGATTGCTGCAGACGCCAATGTCCCGTTCCAGTTACTAGACGTTTCCCTGATCAGCCAACTGGCTCCCAACTCGCTGACAGACACTTCTATCACGATGGATGAAGACAAACCCGCCGACAGTTATCCGAACACATTCGTCCCCGGCAGAAACATGGTATTCCTCACCTTCGCCGCCATTATGGCACGAAGCAAAGGCATCTTTCACCTCGTTACGGGTGTTTCGGAAGCTGACTTCAGTGGATACCCGGATTGCCGTGACACCTTTGTCCGATCGTTGAATGTGACGCTCAACCTTGCCATGGACGAACAGTTCGTGATCCACACACCGCTGATGGACCGCGACAAGAGCGAAGTATGGCAACTCTCCGACGAACTGGGCGTATTCGACCTGGTTCGCACACAGACACTGACCTGCTACAACGGAGTCCCTGCCGATGGTTGCGGCCATTGCCCCGCTTGCAAGTTGCGCAAAGAAGGACTGGAGAAATACCTAAAAAAGAAGAAGAAGAAATAAAATTATGGATACAAGAAAAGAAGAAAACGAACTGCACCTGCTGGGCGGTTCTACCGAATATAAACAGGACTATGCCCCTGAAGTGCTCGAAGCATTCACCAACAAACATCCTGGCAACGATTACTGGGTACGTTTCAACTGCCCTGAATTTACGAGCCTTTGCCCGATCACTGGACAGCCGGACTTTGCTACGATACACATCGACTATATCCCCGATGTAAAGATGGTTGAAAGCAAAAGTTTGAAATTATACCTGTTCAGCTTCCGCAGCCACGGCGCTTTCCATGAAGACTGTGTAAACATTATCATGAAAGACCTGATCCAATTAATGGACCCGAAGTATATCGAAGTGACAGGAATCTTCACCCCACGGGGCGGCATCAGCATTTATCCGTACTGCAACTACGGACGACCGGGAACAAAATACGAAGCTTTGGCCGAAAAACGCCTTTTCTGTCATAATCAATAAGTCAGTTTTTTTAGACAAACTGATTACAACGTGGCAAATAATTACGTAGCTTTGCAATTACTTAATTGTAAACCTAAAATTATTTAGACCATGAGGAAGAAAGACATTACTATCAAGGCTGTACTGGCCGCAATGGCTTGTACAGCTTGTGTTAATCTAAGTGCACAAGAGAAAGAGTATCCGCAACCCGAAAAGATGACTCCGGGCATGTCGGAATACTGGACTCCCCAGCCCAAGATCGTTACACCGGGAGATATCAAGACCAATTCGGCTCCATCGGATGCAATCGTCCTGTTCGACGGCAAAGACCTCTCTGCCTGGGAAAACACTAAAGGCGAACCGGCGCAATGGACCGTTCACGACGGTGTATTCACTGTAAACAAAAAAACAGGCGATATCCAGACCAAGCAAAAATTCAACAATTATCAACTGCACATCGAATGGTGCGTTCCTGAAAATATTACCGGAAAAAGTCAGGCACGCGGCAACAGCGGTATCTTTATGCAAGGAATGTATGAAGTACAGGTGCTCGACTGCTATAACAATGAAACATACGTGAACGGACAGACCGGAAGTATCTACAAACAGACACCTCCATTGGCAAACGCTATGCGCAAGCCGGGAGAATGGAATGTATATGATATTATCTACACTGCTCCGATATTCAAGGAAGACGGGACTTATCGAGTACCTCCGCGTATCACCGTTATCCAGAATGGTATCGTTTTGCAGAATAACACGACAATCCTCGGAACAACCGAATATATCGGCTTCCCGAAAGTCGTTCCCCACGGAGCCGGCCCGATCGTCCTGCAAAGCCATGGCGACCCCAGCGAACCGATCAGCTTCCGGAATATCTGGCTGAGAGAAATGTAAGAAATACGAACTTATTCACAATACACAAAGGCAGGCCGTTAAGACCTGCCTTTGTCATTTTCCACTTATCGGTAAAATCCTCACTTTCGTCTATGAACCAACCTTCTATTTCTATTCTAATTGTATAGGAATTTAATGCGAAGTAGTTTTGCTTCAGAAAATAAAGGTAAAAAGATTGTTTAGGTCGCAAAACGAAAGCATTATGAAACAAGTATCTCTAATCATCCTCTCCTGTCTGCTCCTTCTGCCTGCCGGAATGAAAGCAGAGGACGACATGCCGAAGCAGTGGAAGCTTCGCGACTGTATTGATTATGCATTGGAGCATAACATCACTATCCGTCGTAACCGTATCAATGTCGAAAGCACGCAGGAAGACGTAAAGACAGCGAAAGCGGATTTTCTCCCCTCTTTGAGCGGAAACGTCAGCCAGCGTATCGTAAACCGTCCGAACAGTGCCAGCGGAACCATCATCAGTGGTGATAACATCACTACCAGTGAGAGCAAAACCTCGTACAACGGCAGCTACGGTATCGATGCCAACTGGACAGTCTACAACGGAAGTAAACGTGTGAACACTGTCAAACAACAACAGTTGAATTCCCGCATAGCCGAACTTACCGTCGACCAGAGTGAAAACTCCATCGAGGAAAGTATCACCCAGCTGTACGTACAAATACTGTATTCTGCTGAAGCAGTAAAAGTGAACGAGTCGACCCTGGAAGTAAGCCGGAAAGAGTTCGAGCGCGGACAGGCATTATTCGACGCCGGAAGCATTGCTTCGAGCGACCTTGCCCAACTGGAGGCACAGGTGAGCAACGACAACTACCTGCTAGTTACTTCACAGACCACCCTTCAGAACTACAAACTGCAACTGAAACAACTCCTCGAGTTGGACGGTGATTTCGAAATGAACCTTTACCTGCCGCAACTGGACGACAGCAGTGTACTAATCCCGCTTCCTACCAAAGACGATGTTTATCAGACTGCTCTTAACCTGCGTCCCGAAATAGAGTCAGGTAAGCTGAACATAGAAGCTTCGGATATGAATATCAAGATTGCACGTGCCGGATACATCCCGACCCTCAGCCTCAGCGCAGGAATCGGAACGACCAATGCCAACGGTAGTGATTTCAGTTTCAGCGAGCAAGTAAAACAGAACTGGAACAACTCACTGGGATTGACTTTAAGCATCCCTATTTTCGACAAGCGGCAGACCAAAAGTGCGATCAATAAGGCTAAATTACAGCGGCAGACCAGCCAACTGGACCTGATGGACGAACAGAAAACGCTTTACAAGACGATCGAAAGTCTTTGGCTCAGTGCCAACAGCGCACAACAGCAATATGTAGCGGCCACCCAAAAGCTGAAAAGTACACAAGCCAGCTACGCCCTCGTCAGCGAACAGTTCAACCTGGGCATGAAGAACACTGTTGAGCTACTCACCGAAAAGAACAACCTGCTGAGTGCACAACAGGAAACGCTCCAGGCAAAATACACAGCTATACTCAATGCCGGATTGCTGCGCTTCTACCAGGGAGAAGAGATCAATCTGCTCTAAAAAATATCCAGGAACGAATAAAAACAGATAAAGATATGAACAAGAAACTTATTATCGGTATAATAGCCGTGGTGGTCGTAGCCGGAGGCATCTGGTTCTTCACAGGCAAATCGACGAAAGGCGGCATCAGGCTCGAAACAGCCAAAGTGGGCCGCAGTTCCATCTCAAACACAGTGACGGCAACCGGAACAGTTGAACCGGTTACAGAAGTCGAAGTCGGAACACAGGTGTCCGGTATCATCGACAAGCTGTACGCCGATTACAACGACGTAGTAAAAGCCGGACAACTGATCGCAGAAATGGATAAAGTCAACCTGAAAGCCGAACTCGCTTCCGCCCAGGCACAGTTGGCCAGCAGCAAGAGCGAATATAAATACCAACAGAAAAATTATGCACGTAGCAAAGTACTTTTCGACAAGAAACTGATTAGTGATTCCGATTACGAAACAGCCACTTACAACTATGAGAAGTCGAAAGCTGCATACGAGCAAAGCCAGGCTTCGATGGTGAAAGTGAATCGTAACCTTGAATACGCCACCATCACCAGTCCGATCGATGGCGTTGTCATCAACCGTGCAGTAGAAGAAGGACAGACAGTGGCTGCCGGCTTCGAAACCCCGACCCTGTTCACCATCGCAGCCGACCTGACGAAGATGCAGGTGATTGCCGACGTGGATGAAGCCGATATAGGCAATGTAGAAAACGGACAGCGCGTCAGCTTTACCGTCGACGCTTATCCGAACGACGTATTCGAAGGAACAGTATGGCAGATCCGCCTGGGCGACAGCAGCAGTAGCAGCAGCAGTTCGTCGACTTCCACTTCAACCGTCGTGACTTACGAAGTGGTTATCACCGCCGACAATCCCGACCTGAAACTGAAGCCGCGCCTGACGGCCAACATCACCATCTACACGCTCGAGCGTGAAAATGTGCTGACAATCCCGACCAAATCGTTGCGTTTCGTTCCCGAAGAAGAACTCTTGACAGGCACCGGACTGACCGCCGACAACAGTGCACAGGAAGCACCAACCGGCAAACGTATCGTCTGGGTTAAAGAAGGACAACAACTCCATCCGAAAGTGATCACCGTAGGTTCGACCAGCGGCAATATGATCGAGGTAACCGAAGGATTGACCGAAGGTGAGGAGATAGCTGTAGATCTGACTTCCGATGCTCCTGCCCAGGTAGCCGCTACAACAGAAAAAAGCCCGTTCATGCCAGGACCTCCGGGAAGCAAGAAGAAGTAATTGAAAATTGAGAATTGAAAATCACCTGACAGTAATGAAAGAGATCATCAAACTAGATAATATCAAGCGCGATTTCCAGGTCGGCGACGAAACCGTCCATGCTTTGCGAGGCGTCAGCTTCACTATTTATGAAGGCGAGTTCGTCACCATCATGGGAACCTCCGGCTCCGGGAAAAGTACGCTACTGAATACGTTGGGATGTCTCGACACACCGACCAAAGGCGAATACTACCTCGATGGCGTTTCAGTCCGCACGATGGGAAAGAACGCCCGCGCTACACTGCGTAACCGGAAGATCGGCTTTGTGTTCCAGAGCTACAACCTGTTGCCCAAAACAACAGCTGTTGAAAACGTGGAACTTCCACTGATGTATAATCCCTCTTACAGTGCCTCCGCCCGCCACCAGAAAGCCGTCGAAGCCTTGATGGCTGTCGGACTGGGCGATCGTCTGATGCACAAGAGCAACCAGATGTCCGGCGGACAGATGCAACGTGTAGCCATCGCCCGTGCCTTGGTGAACGATCCGGCCGTGATCCTGGCCGACGAAGCTACCGGAAACCTGGATACACGCACTTCATTCGAGATACTGGTACTTTTCCAGAAGCTGCATGCCGAAGGACGTACCATCATCTTCGTAACGCATAACCCGGAGATCGCCCAATACAGCAGCCGCAACATCCAGTTGAGAGACGGCCATGTCACGGCAGATACGGTCAATACGAATATCCTGAATGCAGCAGAGGCTCTGGCCAAACTGCCTAAAAACGACGATTAACAATGAACGGAACAAACCTCATAAAAATAGCCCTCCGTGCCCTTGCAAACAACAAGCTGCGCGGTTTCCTGACCATGCTCGGCATCATCATCGGCGTAGCTTCGGTGATCACGATGCTGGCCATCGGGCAAGGCTCCAAGCGGAGCATACAAGCCCAGATCAGCGAGATGGGCTCCAACATGATCATGATACATCCGGGAGCCGACGTGCGCGGCGGTGTACGCCAGGATGCATCGGCCATGGAAACGCTGAAACTGGAGGATTATCAGAACATTGTCGATGAAACCCGTTACATATCAGCGGTTTCCCCATCGGTCAACAGTAGCGGACAGGCCATTTATGGAGCCAATAATGCTCCGACAACGGTTTACGGTATCAGCCCGGATTACCTGGAAATACGCCGTTACAAAGTAGGTGACGGAGAAATGTTCACCGAACAGGACATCCAGACAGCTGCCAAGGTATGCGTGGTCGGCAAAACCGTAGTCGACAACCTTTTCACGGGTGGCGAAAGCCCCGTAGGCAAAGTCATACGTTTTCAGAAATTACCTTTCCGCATCGTAGGTGTATTGGAAAGTAAAGGATACAACAGCATGGGAATGGACCAGGACGACCTAATCTTAGCTCCATACACAACTATTCAGAAAAAAGTCCTGGCCATCACCCATCTGCAAGGCATCACCTGTTCGGCCCTCAAAGAGGAATACACCGACCAAGCCATCGATGAGATTACCGAAATACTGCGCCGCAACCATAAGTTGAAGGAAAGTGACGATGATGATTTTACCATCCGTAGTCAGCAGGAGTTGAGCACGATGTTGACAAGTACTACGGACATGATGACCGTGTTGTTGGCGGCTGTGGCCGGTATTTCGCTACTCGTGGGTGGTATTGGAATTATGAACATCATGTATGTCAGCGTCACGGAACGTACCCGCGAAATCGGCCTGCGCATGAGTATCGGTGCCAAAGGAATCGACATCCTGGCGCAGTTCCTCATCGAGTCTATCCTGATCAGCGTAACAGGTGGGCTGATAGGTGTGGTATTGGGCGTAGGAGCGGCCCTGGTGGTCAATGTGGCAGCCCATTTCCCGATCTATATACAACCGTGGAGTGTGATGCTGTCGTTTGCCGTCTGTACCGTCACCGGAGTATTCTTCGGATGGTATCCGGCTAAAAAAGCAGCCCAACTCGACCCGATCGAAGCAATACGCTACGAATAATATATCAGCTGTCAATAATTTAATATCTTTGTAAATATGAATACAGCAGGAACAACACCGACACACGTATCTCCCCCCTTCCGGGGAATGGGTAGCCTCATACACATCGTTGCCTGGGGCATCCTGATCGGGCTCCCCTTTTTCTTTACAGGCAGGGAGACGCAGGAGATAACCGTAGAAAGTTATATACGGTCTATTATTGTTCCGCTCTCTTTCATGGTGGTGTTTTATATAAATTACTTCTTCCTGGTGAAGCATTACCTGTTCTCCAAACACGCCTGGAAGTTCTTCCTCAGCAACGTGATCCTGATCGCGACAGCCATGGTCCTGGTGCACCTATTGATGCACCTGTTGCCACCACCGGAGTTTCACCGTATGCGTCCGGAAAAGGAATGGCAGGAAGTAATCGGCTTTTTCTTCGTCAACGCATTGCTTTACGGGCTGGTGGCCGGCCTGAGTGTAGCCATCAAGATGACGAACGGCTGGTATGCAGTCGAGTCGGCACGCCGCGAACTGGAGAAGAGCCGTGCCGAAGCTGAACTGCAGAACCTGAAAAGCCAGCTTAACCCGCATTTTCTGTTCAACACGCTCAACAATATCTACAGTCTGATCGCTTTCAGTCCCGAACGGGCACAGGAGGCCGTGCACGATTTGAGCCGCCTGCTCCGCTACGTACTCTACGAAAGCAGCCAACAACTCGTCGGATTGGAAAAGGAACTCGACTTCATCCGCAATTATGTGGAACTGATGCGTATCCGTCTGCCGGAAAATGTGGAGCTGAAAACAGAAATATCCGCCGTCCGTCCGGATGCCGAAATAGCCCCGCTCCTGTTTATTTCGCTGATCGAGAATGCCTTCAAGCATGGCGTAAGCAATAACAAACCGTCGTACATCCATCTGGATATCCACCAGACCGGCGACCTTGTTGTCTGCTACCTGCGTAATAGTTATTTCCCCAAAGATGCAGAACAGGACAAAAGCGGCTCGGGCATAGGCATCAGCAACCTGCGAAAACGGTTGGCCCTGCTCTATCCCAACCGGCATATCTTCTCGTGCGGAATAGACGGCGACAGCTATTACAGCATGTTGGAACTGCAACTCATAAACGAACCTAAAAATGAAAGCGTATGAAACTGACCTGTGCTATCATTGATGACGAACCACTGGCAATCAGCCTGCTGGAAAGTTATGTAAACAAGACGCCTTTCCTCTGCCTGGCGGGAAAATACAACAGTGCCGTCAACGCACTCCCGATCCTAAGCAAGGAGCCGGTCGACTTGCTTCTCCTCGACATTCAGATGCCTGAACTCAGCGGTATGGAGTTCTCACGCATCCTGGAAGCAGATACGCGGATCATCTTCACCACCGCTTTCAGCCAATACGCACTCGATAGCTATAAAGTAAACGCACTCGATTACCTGTTAAAGCCGATCAGTTATCCCGACTTCCTTAAATCGGCCAACAAAGCGCTCCAATGGTACGAATTACTGCGTAACAACACGATGGAACCGGCAGTGGTCCCACCCGTACAAGAGAAGAATGAAATCGAAAGCATCTTCATCAAAACGGAATACAAACTGATGCAGATCGAATTGCGTAAAATCCTGTATATCGAAGGATTGAAAGACTACGTCAAGATATTTGTAGAAGGCGAACCGCATCCCATCCTCTCCCTCGTAAGCATGAAAACAATGGAAGACATGTTGCCAGCGAACCGCTTTATCCGCGTGCATCGCTCCTTCATCGTACAGCCGGAAAAAATCAAAGTGATCGAACGCAACCGCATCGTCTTCGGTAAAGAATACATCCCGATCTCCGACAACTACAAGCAGAAATTCATGGAATTCCTGGCACAGAGGTCGCTACTGCCTTAATAATTGAAAATTGAAAATTAAGAATTGAGAATTAGGCTTCGTGTTCAGTGAACAAATCGATAAAAGCCGAAATAGTTCCTGACTCTTAATTTTCGATTCTCTACTTTCAACTTTCAATTAGAAAAGTTGTAACAACAACTTTTCCAACGCCTTCGTCATTTCCCCCATACTACAGGAATAGTTGTTGGAGAAAACGGCGACAGCATACGTCTTGCCATCCTTGGTTATATATCCGGCATAACTTCTCACACCAGTGATACCGCCACTTTTCAAGCGGGCCTTTCCCTGTAGTCTAGTCCCTTTCAGCAGGTTCCGCACCGAACCTTCCACACCGGCTTCCGGCAACGAAGCGATAAAAGCCTCCGACGCATCCGATTTCGTGGCCATATACACCAGCATATCCACAATAAAGCCGGCCGAAACCTTATCAGCCGGAGCCAGTCCGCTTCCATCGTTCATCCGCAACGGGAAAACATCCAGTCCTTTCTTCCGCCAATGATCGGCAACCACCTGCACACCTCGTCCGAAGGAAGAGATTACCTCGTTCCGCCGTGGTTGATATTGCAATCCAACCGTCTTGAGCAACGCATCGGCAAACAGGTTATGGCTGACATGGTTGGTGACACTCGCAATCTCCTTCAAGGCCGGCGAATAAGTAGTAACGATTGTTTTCCTTTCACTCTCCTTCCATTTTCCGGCTTCCGACTCGATACGGAAACAGCTCGGTTCACCCGTCACCTCGATGCCTTCCCGTTCGAGTCCGGCAGTCAGGTAGCGCGCCAAGAATAAGGCCGGATCGGGAATATCCCCTTTCAATATATAACTTTCACGGTTGGAAGGGAGAACGCCATACAAATAACGTTCGTCAGACAGCGGTGCACCGATAATATAGGCACTGTCTGAAGCTACCGGAGCAGCTTTCAGGTAATTGACAAAATGAACGGTCGGCAAAGCCGGATCAGTTCCCCTTACCACCGGACGGGTATCGGGAGCCCCCGTCTTCAGCGCTAACTTATACATATTGTCGAATACAGAAAGGCCATAGCTTCCCGGTGCATAATAATTCCCCATATCCTCACGCAGCCATTTGATGGACGAACCCTCGGTATCGAAAATACTCTCATCGGACACTACCGCCCCGTTTATCTTCCGTATGCCGGCCTTTTTCAATGCCGCTATCCATTCAGGCATGAAGGTATTCTGCGCAGGCCGGTACGTACTTTTGTCAGGTGCAAAATGGGACGAGCCAAGCGATGGGTCGCCACCTCCTTTTATATAAAGGTTTCCGTTGAGCACACCTTCTTTTATCGTCCCGTCATACTCCAGGGAAGTTTCGTAGCAAAAATCCTCTCCCAGTATCTCCAGGGCTGTTGCAGTTGCAACCGTCTTCAACACTGAGGCAGGCGACACCAGTCGGTCTGTATCATAACTATACAAAGTCTTCCCGTCCTGCAGGTCTTTCACCACAATCGAAAAGGTAGCTCCTTTCATGTAAGGAGCATTCAATAGTTGCTTTACTGGCTGGGGAGTTTGTGCCTGGGGCTGCCAAGAGCAGCATAGCATCAGGGCGGCACATAATATTTTCTTTATCATCTTGTTGTCCTATTCTACTTTATTCTATCTTTGTTGCAGGCAAAGATAAAAATTAAAATATGAACTCATTGTTTGAAAGACCATTTACATTCGACCGGGTAACCCGTATTGTTTTCAGTATCGTTATCATCAGCGGTTTGCTCTATCTGATCGCAGTCCTGCGAAACGCGTTGCTTCCTTTCCTGATCGCGTGGTTGCTAGCCTATCTGATGCAGCCTTTCGTCAAGTTTTTTCAATACAAGCTCAAACTGAAAAGCCGTATTCTGGCTATCGTTGCGGTTATCCTTTCCGCTTCGCTGATCATTGGCCTGGCAGCTACGCTGGTTGTCCCGTCGGTGGCCCAGGAGGCAGACAGGACACTCAGCCTGATGCGCACGCATAACCCAGGTGAAGGGCATATTCCGCTCATTCCCGAATCGTGGATCGAATATCTGGAAAACAACGTCGATATCAACCAGCTGATGGAACTCCTCAGCCGCGAAAACATACAGAATGCAATCAAACAGTTGGCCCCCAAAGTCTGGAACATCCTGTCGAACACGTTCTCCATCCTGTTCAGCATAACGATCGTCTTTGTGATACTTTTATATTTCATATTTATCCTACTCGATTACGAAAAGATAGCGAACGGCTGGATCAACCTGATTCCCGCCCGCCAGCGTACTTTCGTAAAAGGACTGGCCGATGATGTGGAGCAGAGTATGAACCGCTATTTCCGAGGGCAATCGTTGATCGCCTTATGCGTAGGTGTCTTGCTGGCTATCGGCTTCAAGATCGTAGGTTTCCCGCTGGCCGTCACATTGGGACTATTTATCGGCGTCCTCAACCTGATCCCCTACCTGCAAGCCATCGGCTTGATACCAATGGTAATCCTCAGTCTACTTAAATCAGCGGAAACGGGACAAAACTTCTGGCTCATTTTCGGATCGGGTTTGTTGATACTCGGAATCGTACAGTGCATTCAAGATTTATATCTCACCCCCCGCATAATGGGAAAAGCGATGGGACTAAATCCGGCCATCATCCTTCTTTCTCTCTCCATTTGGGGAACTTTACTGGGATTTATCGGATTGATCATCGCATTGCCGCTCACAACCCTCTGTCTGTCTTATTATAAGCGTTTTATCTTAATGGAAGAGGACACTACCCCACCACCTCCTGCCGATAATCAACCTTCAGAAGAAAAATAAATGTACTTTTTTTGAAAAAAAGTTAGCCCTACTATTGCAAATTCAAAAATAAACCCTACCTTTGCACCCGCAATACAGAAGTAAAGCATACCGCGATACAGAGTATTCAAATGATGATTCGCTAGCTCAGCAGGTAGAGCACATCCCTTTTAAGGATGGGGTCCTGG
>OGPA01002379.1_pt1 | contig 13532 bp, 9 predicted proteins | sample 1552841 | NCBI WGS metagenome assembly OGPA01 (sample SAMEA2579916, study PRJEB22360) | human gut metagenome | reverse complement strand
TGCCGAGGGTAATAACAGGCTTTTCGGTTTCTTCTTTCGTGTTATCTGTGTTTTTGCACCCTGCCAGGGTGACTGCTAAATATCAAAAGTCCTAATAAAATTACTATAGTTTTTCTTAATTTCAATGAATGATTATGTTTTTGCGTTTACTACCCCTTTTTTGTCAGCAGTTTTGTGATCGCTCTTTTTAATCGCGGAATATCAATCGGCTTTCCAATATGTTCATTCATCCCGGCCTCCAGACATGCTTTCCGATCTTCCTCAAAAGCATTTGCCGTCATGGCAATGATTGGAATCTTTTTGGCATCTTCACGTTCCAGCATACGAATTGCTTTTGTTGCTTCCAGCCCATCCATGACCGGCATCATCACATCCATGATGATGACATCATACTCATCCAACCTGGAATTCTGAAATATTTCAAATGCCTCTTTTCCGTTTTTCGCTTCTGTAATGTTCAGATGCTCCTCCTCCAGGATTGCATGGGCTATCTCCATATTAATGACATTATCTTCAACAAGAAGCACCCGTTTTCCTGACAGATCCATATCCTGTGAGTAGCTGTCCTTCTGTGAATCATTATTTTCAACCAAATAATCTATTTCAAATGGAACCGTAACCGTAAACGTGCTTCCTACATTTTCTTCGCTTTCCAGTTCTATCGTTCCACCCATCCGTTCAACAATATCTTTGACAATCGAAAGTCCCAGACCGGAGCCACTGAATGTTGTAGTTGACTGTTTGCCTTCCTGCGCAAAAGCATCAAACGCATGTTTTTGAAATTCTTCACTCATACCAAGACCGGTATCTGAACATACAAACTGAAAAACAGCTATATTCCCATCATCCGATAATTCTTCGCAATGAACATTCACTGTTCCATGAAAATGATTGTATTTAATCGCGTTGGAAGAAAGATTCATTAAAACCCTGCTCAGATGTACCGGACTTCCAATCAAATATCTGTGGCGGATTGTGCTTGCTTCCACGCCGCCTTCAAATCTTACACCATTCTCATAAGCACTCATTGCAACAACCGTCAGATTATTCCTTAACAGTTCTGCCAGATCAAAGGATTTATGTTCCAACACAAGGGAACCGGATTCCAGTTTGCCGATATCCAGGACATTGTTGATCAGATTTTGCAGATAATCGGCGGACTGAAGTACCTTCTTCCTGCATTCCCTTAACTTGACCACATCATTGTTATATTTTTCAGCGATATGGATCATCCCCACGATTCCGTTTAGCGGTGTACGGATATCGTGGCTCATACGCCGGAGAAAGGCTGTTTTTGAAAGATTCGCGCGATGAGCATCTTCCATGCTTTCCTTAAGCTGTTTCTGATACATGAGTTCCCGTGATTTTTCTTCCGTAATATCTCGTACGACATAAAGCACATCCACAGCGTTTCCATGTGCATCTCTGCTCTTTACAATAAATCTGGCCAGCCGCCATTCTCCGTTTACTCCCATAAATTCAATCGAAACAGAATTCGTATTACGAAGTCTCTCTGTCAATGTATCAAAGTCAAGAAACTCCCGGTATTTTTCTCTCTCTTCCTGGGCGGCAAATGCTGTTGGAAGTCTTTCCATAACATCATCAATTTTCCCCTTTTGTCCAAGGATTTTTTGCACAAGGTCATGGCCTTTCAAAAGCTCATATGTCCGCTCTTTAACATTGGCTTGTACGATTGTTACATACAACGTAGCAATTGCGGCAATAATCTCTGACCTCTTTGTCGCCTCATCAAGAGCCTTTTTCAACAGTACCGTACTTTTCAGATTTTCCCTCACACATCCAAGATGTCCGCCAACATCAGACAGCAGTGTAATGGAAATCTCATTCTGCCTCAAATCAGGATTATCTACCCCGATGAATCCATTCATCTGATGATTGGCATAAATCGGCACCGCAATCAAGGAACATATTTCCTGTGTTTTTAACAATTCATATTCTTCCGGTTCAGAATTTTTTGTCGCTTCCAGATCATGAATCACGATTACTTCCTTGTTTTCAAATCGTTTCACCCAGTTCGGCATCGAACTGACCGGGATTGCCTGAAGGTTATCTATCTCTGGTGCCACTCCATCGGCACACCATTCAAATGTATTGCTCAGACTGTCCTTCTGATCGGTTTCCCAGTCAAAAACATATACCCGGTCTGCCCCTGTATAGTTTCCAATCGCCTGCAACAAAGAGTGAATGATTTCTGACAGCTCCTGCTCATTTTCCACCTGATCCATAAGCGATATCTGATGCAGGATCGTGTCCATACTATGTAATTTTATTTGATAGAGTTCCTGAATCTCTTTTGTTTTCATTTTCTATCCCCCCCTGCAGTAAAACTATTATGGTTACGTCTGTGAAATAACACCGTAAGAAAGGATCCTGCTACGGCAGGATTCTCCGCTTAAACTTATGCAAAAAAACTGGTTTTATTATACTGTAACACTTTACTGCACACAAGAAAAACATTACCTTTTAGCGTTAAAAGGCAAAAAAAGAACAGCAACTGTGCCAAAAGTTCCAGTGATGTGTATCAAAAACGGAAATGGACTTTCGGCAGATATATTTTCTTCTGTTTCTCTGTCTTCAGGATCAGATGGAGGAACTGACAAAACAGACACAGACCCGCAATGATAAGATGCAGCTGATGATGGAACAGATCGTGCTGTCCAATAAGAGCAGCCAAAAAGAAAAAACAGATCGGCAAAAAGAATGAAAACAGCTTCCAGATGCCATATCAAGATGTTACCGCTTTGTGCCTGAAAAGTCGAAGTTGAGGAACATCATATTTTGGAGATCTGAAGATCGCAGGGTGCTGGGTACATTACAGGCGCAAGTTCCATGAGGCACTGGAGGTCATACCGAAAGATCTGAGGAAACAGTCTGTTTTGTACCTCATCATGAACCCGATCCGTGCGATTTACCGGGAGGAAGGAAAGCTTTCCGGTCTTTCATCAGACGAACGGACTGCCCATCGACTTTTACATAATAAATTCCGCTGATCCATTTAGATTCCTGCAGCGCTCCGTTCTTATCCATGTAATACCATTTTCCACCGATCTTCTGCCAGCCAGTCTGCATTTTGCCGTTTTTGTTCAAATAATACTTTGTGTTTTCTATGGCGGCCTTCACATCCACATCCGCAGAGGTATTGCTAGAACAACGGCTGCTATCGCTGAAGTTCCCCGTAATAATTCATTTTTTCTTACACTTTTATGGGTTGCAAGTAAAATTATCAGTATGTAATATATCATACTATACATTCCTTAAAATTACTATTTTTATTTGCGCAGATAGTAAAAAAAGCCGGCAGCGATCCTTTCCATTCAGGATCACTGCCGGCTTTTCAGCTTTCTCTTTAGTTTTTAAACGAATGAATCGGTGCCGGGATTCTTCCTGTTCTGTTGACGAATGCCTCGCAGGAGAAGTTGTTGACCGGCATGATCGGTGCATAGCCGAGGAGGCCGCCGAATTCTACGGTCTCGCCCACGCCTTTTCCGATGACCGGGATCAGGCGGACTGCCGTTGTTTTCTGGTTGACCATACCGATGGCAAGCTCATCTGCGATGATTCCGGAGATGGTCGATGCTTTCGTGTCTCCCGGGATGGCGATCATGTCAAGGCCTACAGAGCAGACACAAGTCATAGCTTCCAGCTTCTCGATGGTCAACGCACCGTCGTTGACTGCGTTGATCATACCCTGGTCCTCAGAAACCGGGATGAATGCGCCGGAGAGACCGCCGACATAGGAAGATGCCATAACACCGCCCTTTTTCACCTGATCGTTCAGAAGTGCCAGCGCTGCTGTCGTTCCCGGTGCACCGGCGTGCTCGAGGCCGATCTCCTCGAGGATATCTGCAACGGAATCTCCGATCGCCGGAGTCGGTGCCAGGGAAAGGTCAATGATACCAAACGGAATGTTCAGCCGCTTGGAAGCCTCCTGTGCAACGAGCTGGCCGACACGCGTTACCTTAAATGCGGTCTTCTTGATCGTCTCGCAGAGTACCTCAAAGTTCTCGCCGCGTACTTTTTCCAGAGCATGTTTGACAACACCAGGGCCGGAAACGCCGACATTGATGATGGCATCCGCCTCGGTTACGCCGTGGAAAGCGCCTGCCATAAACGGGTTGTCATCCGGTGCGTTGCAGAATACAACCAGCTTCATACAATCCACAGAATCACGGTCTTTTGAGCGCTCTGCAACCTCCAACAAAATCTCTCCCATCAGACGCACCGCATCCATATTGATACCGGTCTTTGTGGACGCAAGGTTTACGGAACTGCAGACACGGTTCGTCCGGCAAAGTGCTATCGGGATAGAACGGATCAGCATCTCATCTGCTTTTGTCATGCCTTTTGATACCAGTGCGGAATAACCGCCGATCAGATCTGCACCGATTGCTTCTGCAGCACGGTCCATTGTATCTGCGATCGTTGCAAAATCTTCCGGTGTCTTGCAGGCTGCACCACCGATCAGTGCAATCGGAGTAACGGAAATACGTTTGTTGACAATTGGGATACCGTATTCAGCTTCGATCTCCCCTGCAACTTTTGCAAGATCTTTGGCAACTGATGTGATACGGTTATAAATGTTCTCATTTAATTTTTTCAAATCGGAATCAATGCATGAAAGCAGGCTGATACCGATCGTAATGGTGCGGACATCAAGGTTTTCATGTTCCACCATGTTGTTGGTCTCTTTTACTTCAAATATATTAATCATTGCCGCTTTCCTCTCTAAATACGATGCATTTTTTCAAAAATCTCAGCTTTCTGGCACTTGATGGATACACCGATCTGTGCACCGATCTCATCGAGATCTTTCTGACAATCCACAAATGATCTGGTTGATTTATTCATGTCAACGATCATCATCATATTGAAATATCCGGAAACGATTGTCTGTGAAATATCAAGTACATTGACGCCATTTTCGGAAAGATAAGTACATACTTTTGCAATGATACCAACCGTATCTTTACCCACTACTGTAATAATTGTCTTGTCTGCTGTGTTCTCCATCTCTGCTCTCCTCACTTTTCTGCTTTACTAAATCAGCGCAAATCTATTATCAATCATCATATCATACATGTTTTATAATTTCCACTGTTAAATAGATGCACATTTATAACTTTTTCTACTAGGCTTCATAAGCGGCCACACTCTGTAAAAAAATATTGTCATATATAATAGAATACGTGTTTCGCGAACATTCTATTATCATAAACTAAAAAATGATTCTCTCCGACGGCGCGTCCCGCTTTGCCACATACATTGGGAAATCATCGCCTTTATATGGATTTTCTCCCATCGTCACCTCTAACCGGACAGTCTCATATGCAAGTTCTGCATAATTATTTTCCTTACTGAGATGCCCTAAAATAACCGTATTGAAATGGTCATGGAGCACTTCTCCCAAAAGCTGACCGGACAGTTCGTTAGAGAGATGTCCTTTTTTCCCAAGAATTCTCTGTTTTAACGGATACGGATAACTTCCAACCTGCAGCATATGTACATCATGATTTGCTTCCAGTAAAAGCACATCCAGATTTTTTATTTTATCAATCATGTTTTCATCATATGTGCCAAGATCCGTCACTACCGCCGCCGTTTTCTCCTCATTTTTTATCTTATAGGCCACCGGATCTGCCGCATCATGTGAGATTGAAATCGGTTCAATCAAAAGATCCCCGATTTCAAAAGGCTGATCCGGCGTGATCGCATGAAATAAAGATTCCTCTATTTTGCCGACTGACTTTGTATTTAAAATAGCATCTATCGTACCCTGCGTGGCATAAATCGGAAGTCCGTAACGCCTAGCGATCACGCCAAGTCCAGAAATATGATCGATGTGTTCATGAGTTACAAGAACCCCCTGCATCTCTTCTGTTTTCAAATCGATCGAATTGAGTCCGTTTTCAATTCGTTTTCCACTGATCCCCGCATCGATGAGTACATGATTTTCATCTGATCCCACACAGATACAGTTTCCACTGCTGCCGCTTGCTATGCTGCATAATTCCATTTTTTTAATTCTCTTTCCATCTAAGTTCGATTGTATCTCCGGTCTTTAAGACCGCAGAATACGATGCATTCTCACCATTTAAATTGGTAATGATTGCTCTGCCATTTGAGGCAGTAAGATCAAATTCGTAGAAATCAAAAATATCTACAAATATATACTGTGGTTTTCCGGTAAGTTTTACCGGCTGGCCGTTGATGTATACCAGAACCATGCTGCCGTCTTCCTCTGCAGCTGGCGAACTGTTTTCTTCTGCTGTAACTTTTTTCACTGCTTCAGCCATGCCGTCAGCATTCTCCTCTGTTACATCTGTTTCATCCATGCCTGCTGCATTCTCTCCTGCAACAGATCCATTAACGCCTGCTGTACTGTCTGTAATCGTTTTGCTCTCCTCTACCGTAGCGGCATCATCTGTAACTGCAGAATCCTTTTCTTTTGCGCCCGCATTGCCGGCATCGTCTGTATCCTCCGCAGTCACAGCATTGTGTACTTCAGGATTCTGAACTTCTGCGCCATCTGCCTCTGCGCTCATTTCCGTGTCCACAATATCCGGTATCTCTTCTTCCTTATATTCCCCGACAGTCGGTGTTTGAACTTCTTCCTGCTCTACCGGCTGAAAGGACGGTTTGCCATAGGAACGCACTGTCCACTCGATTGTAAAGTTTTCATAGATCAGTGAGTCGAGCGTTGCACGACGGTTGTTTACCAGAATCACATGCTCCACATTCACTTCCACATCCATAAATTCTGCAAGCTGGCCTACTGTGTAAAAGCTTCTTGTTTCTACCTGGTCTCCCTCCTGGATCTGGTAGGAAGGAAACTCTAATTTACCGTTGACCTCTAAGAATTTCGGGCATCTTATAATATTTCCATTAACCACAAAGGCTACGGAATCTGTCGTATATTCCTCTAACTGATCTAATGTGCAGGTTGCCGGCTTGCCAGCCGTAGATGGCTCAATGATAATCTCACAATTCGGCTCTAATGCCGCATTGAGATTTGTTGGTCTGTCATTCATATAAACTGCTGCTGACTCTCCCTGCTCTCCACGAATGATACGTTTTGCTCCATTTACAAAAAATGTAAGTTCCGGTCCACGTTTCGGGAAAAGATCCTCATTCGGAAAACCTGCCTGCAATGCGGCATCCACGATCGTTAATCCATCATTATCATATAATTTGAGGCGCTCTCCATTGAAACGCACCATAATAAATCCGTTTCTCTGTTCATAATAATTCAGACAGATTCCAATCGGTGTAACAAGCAATGGATCCTTCTTGATATCCTGCTGTTCAAATACCACTTCCTGCAGTACTTCTTCACCACGCAGTGCCACTCGTACGTCCGGAAGATCTAATTTCTCTGCAAGCATTTTCGTATAACCATGGATCTTACCGCCACCGCCAACGATAAATGCTGCGCTGACAGTCTGGTCGCCATTCAATTCTTTGATTTTCGCAGCTACTGCCGTTGTCATCTCATCCACTACCGGCGCAGTCAGCTCCCACACTTCTTTTGCCGGAATCTTATGCTCGATCAGCATGATATCTTTATAAGTGATCTCCTCTTCTGTTGTACTCTGCAGCTTGATATATTCAGCAGTTTTAAAATCAACCAGATAATTCTGTACGATCAGTTCGGTCAGCTCATCTCCCGCAAGAGGGATCATACCATATGCAATGATGCTTCCGTCTTTGGTAATGGAAATATCGGATGTTCCCGCTCCGATATCGACTAAAGCGATATTCAGCAGACGATAACTTTCCGGAATTGCGACGTTGATCGCCGCAATAGGCTCCAATGTCAGATTCGCCACTTCAAGCCCGGCCTGATTTACGGCTGCATAAAGTCCATCCACAACATCCTCCGGCAGAAACGTTACAATGATGTCTTCGCCGATACGGTCCGCTTTGTGGGATTCAATGTTTGAAAACGGTTCATCATTTAAGAAGTATTTGACCACGGAATATCCAACACAGTAGAACTTGTAGTTGGTATCATTCATTTCCTGTAAAATTTTCTGCGCTTTCTCAATTCCAAGCAGATCCAGTGTATGAATGTCTTCCCCGGTAACTACGCTCTCCTCCGGATAATCGTAACTGATACTCGTTGTAACTGTCTTAAGCACACGGCCTGCGGCAGCGATACATACCTCCGTCAGCGTTTTTCCGATCTGTTTTTCCAGCTGTTCTTTTACTTTTCTTATCGTCCCTGATACACGCCCGATATCGTGGATCTGTCCATCTAACATTGCTCTCGTATCATGCTGCATGATATACTGAGCAGTAACGATAAACTGATCTTCGGTACGGTAACCTACCGTTCCTACCACATTTCTCGTTCCAATATCAAGTCCGAACACCAATGGCTGTTCCATGTCTTTTCCGTCGCTCATCTGCAGTATCTCCTACTCATTTTCCATATTTGTGATTGCCAAATCAATCTGCCTTATGGCATCTTCCACCGTTCCATTATTATCGATCACCACTTTACAGTGTTTCCGGTAAACCGCTTCCTGTAACTGACTGTCAAAAATCTGCTGTACTTTCTCCGGGGAATATCCGCGCGATCTCATAAGGCGTTCTTTTCTTATATCCTCTCTGGTATAAATATACCAAAGTTCGTCACAAATTTCATCATAATGTTCTTCAATCAGCAATGCTGCCTCTAAAACCAGGATTTTCAGCACTCCATTTTCCCGCTCTGTATCCGCAACAGTTCTGATATATTTCTTGACTGCCGGATGTACGATTCCGTTTAATGCATCCCGTTTTTTTTCATCTGAAAAGATGACTGCTGCTAACTTTTTCCGGTCAAACGAACCATCTTCATTCCAGATATCCTCATCCGAAAACATGTCTTTTAATTTCTGATAACATTCTGTCCCGGGCAGCATCAGCTCATGCGCGATTTCATCCGCCAACATGACTTTTACACCATCTTTTGTTTCAAGATAATGAAGTATTTCTGATTTTCCCGCACCGACGCCGCCGGTAATTCCGATAAATTTCATCCGTTCCATGCTCCCCGCATCCATTTTTTCTCTCGTACCATCCGGACATATGCAGTCCAACGCATCATCCCTCATAAATGATGACAGATCTTTATTTTGCCTCATACCAGTTTTTGCCGACATGTGCATCAATTTCAAGTGTGACCGCAAGATCTGCCGCTCCATGCATCTCTTCCTCGAGAATCTTTCGAACCGCATCCTCTTCTTCGATCGCCGTCTCCACTAAAAGCTCATCATGCACGGTTAAGATCAGGCGTGACTTTAGATTTTCTTTTAACAGTCTGTCATGCACGCGTATCATTGCGATTTTGATGATATCTGCCGCAGTTCCCTGAATCGGGGAGTTCATGGCAACGCGCTCTCCAAAGGAACGCTGCATAAAATTGCTGCTTGAAAGTTCCGGTACCGGACGTCTTCTTCCAAACATGGTCGTCACATAACCTTTTTCTTTCGCCTCTGTCACGAGTCCGTCTAAAAATGTCTTGATCTTCGGGTAAGTCTCAAAATAACGCTCAATATACTCTGCAGCCTCTTTTTTGCTGATGCTTAGATCCTGGCTCAGCCCAAATGAACTGATTCCATATACGATTCCGAAATTAACCGCTTTTGCATTGCGCCGCTGCAGATCCGTCACCTCGTCAAACGGGATGTGAAATACCTGGGACGCCGTGATCCTGTGGATATCCTGTGCTTCCCGGTATGCCTCGATCAGCTTTTCATCCCCGGACATATGTGCTAAAACACGAAGCTCAATCTGGGAATAATCGGCATCCATAAACTCAAATCCCTCTTTTGGCACAAATGCCTTGCGGATCAGTCTGCCAAGTTCGATCCTCATCGGGATATTCTGCAGGTTTGGCTCCGTGCTGCTTAAACGCCCGGTAGCTGTGATCGTCTGATTAAAACTGGTGTGGATCCTGCCATCTTTAGCGATATAGTTTACCAATCCGTCCGCATAAGTGGACTTTAACTTGGTAAGCTGACGATACTCTAAAATATCAGAAACGATCGGATATTCCGGTGCAAGGCGGTCTAACACATCCGCCGCCGTGGAATAACCGGTCTTTGTTTTCTTTCCATACGGCATGGACAATTTTTCAAATAAGATCACTCCGAGCTGTTTTGGAGAATTGATATTAAACTCTTCTCCCGCTTCCTCATAGATCTGCTTTTCCAGTTCAGCGATACGCACTGCAAGTTTGTCCCCATACTCCGTGAGCGCCTCCCTGCACGCAATGATACCCTCATTTTCCATATCGGCAAGAGTAAATACGAGCGGCATCTCGATTTCCGTAAACAGATGATCCATGCCCTCTTCCTTTAAGTCTGTCTCCAGCGTCTTTTTCGATGCCTGTGCCACATATGCCATATAGCATACATAATTTAAAAATGCTTCCGGTGCATCTTTCATTGCCTGCTCTATGGTCAGTTTTCCAAGAAGATCTGCCTTTGACGGTATCATCTGTCCCATATAGTCTTTTGCAATATCCTCATATGGATACTCATTTTTCAGCGGATTCAGAAGATATGCTGCAAGCACACCGTCAAAAAGATTCGACAGGCCAATATTGCCGTTTACCTGTCGCTCCAGTAAGCCAAGCGCCGCAAGCTGCGGTTTTAAATCCAGTGTCGCATAGGACGCAGCCTCACTTGCGGTAAACATGGAAAGAATCTGCTTTGCCAGAAGATTTTCCCCTGCTTTTATGAAAAAGGTTTCTTCCTCTCCAGTTGAAATGGCAGCTCCAAGGCAGCACTCCACTGCATCATTTTCTGCACTTTCTACGATGCCGGACGGTTCACTGTCTGCCCCCGGCATATCTCCTGCCGCAAACAGGTTCATCTGCCCGTCCTCTTCCTCGTGGCTGTCTTTCTTTTTGCTTCCGGGAACAATATAAAAACCACAGTCTTTTCCGCGCAGCTTTGCAAATACTTTCTCTGCCTCCTTACGGTCTTCCACAAGTTTAAAATGTTCTGCCGCCTGATTTTTTGGAGTTTCCACCGCAAAACGATTCAAAAGATTTTTAAACTCTAACCGTTTGCAGAGCAGGTATGCCTCCTCCGTGTACAGGCTGGAAATACCATTAAGTTTTGCACCGGAAAGATCATAATCAATGTCCGCATGGATCTCGATCGTCGCAAGCGTCTTACTCATCTGTGCCAGGTCATAATACTCTTTTAAATTTTTGCTCGCACGCGGTGGCTTTAATTCGTCCACATGCGCATAGGCATTTTCAACACTTCCATACTGCGCAATGATCGCTGTTGCCGTCTTTTCACCAATTCCAGGCACCCCAGGAATATTGTCTGCCGTATCGCCCATCAGCGCCTTGACATCAATAAACTCTATCGGCGTAACCTGATATTTTTCTTTCACTTCCGCAGCATTATAATCCTCGATCTCCGTACCTGTGCGTTTTGTCTTTGGAATACGGATCTTAATATGGTCCGTTGCAAGCTGTAAGAGGTCACGGTCACCGGACACCACAGAGACCGTCAGTCCCTTTTGTTCGCTCTGTTTTGCGATAGTTCCAAGCAGATCATCTGCCTCATAACCGCCTTTTTCGATCGTGGTAACTCCCATCGCTTTTAACATCTCTTTCATGAGCGGAACCTGTTCCCGCAGTTCCTGTGCCATCGGTTTTCTCGTGCCTTTGTATTCTGCGAACATTTTATGGCGGAAAGTCGGTTCTGACACATCAAATGCAACCGTAAGATAATCTGGCTGCTCTTCCTCTAAAATCTTGAACATAATATTCAAAAATCCATAGACTGCATTCGTGTGCAGTCCTTCCGAATTTGTCAAATCCGGGATTCCGAAAAATGCCCTGTTCAAAATACTGTGCCCATCAATCAATACCAGCTTTTCGCCCATTATTCTCTCCATTCTTTGTCTGTTAGATTGCTCTTGTGTAGCGTTTCAGCCACTCATTTTCTTCCGCCGTCATATACGGAGAAATGGTATCATATACCATCTTATGATAATCATTTAACATTTTCTTCTCACGCGCACTTAATAGATCCGGGTCAATCGCATCGAGATCGATCGGTGCATAGGTGATATTCTCAAATTCCATGAACTGTCCATATTCGTTTTTTTCTGCCTTACGGCATACCAGTTCATTTTCGGTACGGATTCCGTATTTACCCTCTAAGTATACACCCGGTTCATCTGTCGTAATCATGCCCTCTTCTAAGACACCATTGTCATGACGCTCCGGCACCACTCTCCAACGGAAACCATTCGGTCCCTCATGTACATTTAACACATAACCAACGCCGTGTCCGGTGCCGCATTTATAGTCAATGCCCATCTCCCAGAGTGGACCGCGGGATAAAATATCCAGGTTCAAACCGGTACATCCATATAAAAACTTCGCATGCGCAAGGTTCATATTCGAACGGCAGACGGTCGTAAAGTGCAGACGCATCTCATCTGTGATCGGGCCAAGTGCCATGGTTCTTGTGATGTCTGTGGTTCCCTCAAAGTAATGTCCGCCGGAATCCACAAGTAAAAATCCCTCCGGTTTTAACTCAGCGTCTGACTCCGGTGTTGCAGCATAATGCATCATCGCCGCATTGGCTCCGTAAGCACAGATCGTGTTGAAACTTAACTCAATAAAGTTATCCTGCTCTCTTCTTCTCGCCTCAAGATAGTCAGAAGCAGAGATCTCCGTCATCGGGATCTTTCCGATATTGGTCTTGAGCCAGTACATAAATTTGGTAAAGGCAACACCGTCTTTTACATGTGCAGCTCTGGTGTTGTCTACCTCCGTCTTATTTTTTACAGCTTTCATAAGTTCCGTCGGGTTTGGTTTGTCCACAACTTTGATTGCTTTATCAAGACTGTTCACGATACGGTAGTTGACCGTCCCGCGGTTCATCAGCACGACTGCGTCTGCCGGAATCTCCGGTACATAGCCAAATATTTTCTTCGCTTCCAGGCTTCTTGCCTTCATTCCATTAATACCAACACCGCCTTCATAACGAAGGAGTCCTGCAATACTCTTTATAATGGTTGATTTTCCGGCACCATTTGGTCCAAGCAGGATACCGACCTGACCATCCTGCACCATAAAGCTGACATGGTCCACTGCTACATTCTTTCCATATTTCTTAGTAAGCTCTTGTACTTCTAACATTTTCACCCTCCAAAATTCACAAGAAACACTCTTTGTAAGCTTCCCGTATATACTGCGAGAAACACTCTTTTCAAAGTTCTCGTCCAACTAAAAAGCAGCCATATGTATTACTTAATTAATACAGTAATGCATATAGCTGTTTTTGTCAACCATTCATTTCTTAATTTTCTATTGTCATTTTCTGCAAGCAGCTACCGCAGGTAACTTCTGCGGGTAAATTTCCATCCGTTTAGTCTTCTGCTTTACTTACAATTTCATTCTTATTCTTATAAATAGAATGCGCCGGAACTACTCCACGTACCGGGGAAAGCGGATAAATATTGGTATGTGGTCCGATGACCGTTCCCGG
>OGPA01002371.1_pt1 | contig 13563 bp, 14 predicted proteins | sample 1552841 | NCBI WGS metagenome assembly OGPA01 (sample SAMEA2579916, study PRJEB22360) | human gut metagenome | reverse complement strand
GCCACCACATCACGCCAGGTCGCTCCCGGAATATCGCGGATATCCACCTGCTTTTTCTCCGAAAACAGAACCGGGCAGAGAAGTGCGTTGTCTTTCCGGACAATCATCACATATTCGTGCAGAATCGGTATGAAAGAACCGCTGTATCTGGTTTTATCTGAAAAGCAATTGTGCTGTGCCTTGATAATGATGTTCTCCAGCGTCCCTGGTTTTATAATCTCAGCCAGCATACTGTAGAGCTGCCCTTTTTTCTTGATGTCACCCATCAGGACTGCCATACGCCCGCCCTTCTCCAGAGAAGTGTACTGCTTCATCATTGCATAGTTCATTGCTTCAACGAAACGATCCCAGTTCGGTATACGGGACAGGTCAAATTGCTTCGGGTCATATCCATACTGGCTCTGTACCTCCGATGCACTGTACATGACATCTGAATAGGTTACGATATCCCAGTATGGCGGATGCCAGAAAATAAATTCCGGACGCTCCGGTATTTCACAGTTCATAATATCAAATCCGCTGTGCAGATCGTACAGATGGCTGCAGATACCAAGCTTGTCTGCTGCGGCCTTCGTTGTCCCGCTCCCGCACATATAGTCGCAGATTTCCTGCGGATGGAAAAATCCAATCAGATCCTCGACCAGCTTCGGGGAACAATTCCCGCGATACCGGTTATTGCCGCCCTCCCCGCGTTCCGGGTAGGAGACAATACTGGTCAGCGGTCTTAGTTCGTTTTTTTCAGGCATAATACCACCTCCTCGTATTTTTATTTTGACGGTTATACACATTTTTCCTATAGGCACGCAGAGCTGGATTCGTAAAGCTCCACTGGAATCCATTTCCCATCCTGCAAGACACAGGCGCTTGCCACGCAGTAGATGAGCGGCGCCACGCCCGGATCTTCCAAACATTCCGGCGTGATATACAGCCCAAGATGCTTCATATAGAAAGGCTCCAGGTCGGCAAGGATCTTCTCCCGCAGTGTCCCGGCAAGGGAATCAAATTCATTTATATCCTGATGAGAAAAAGCCGCTTTAGAGAGTTGCTTTAAAATACCACAGCGTTCAATCGTCCCATTGATGATAGAGACTGCCTCATCAAGATAATCCTTGTGAATACGAATACCGCAGAGCGTTATATGCTTTGCATAATCCGATGCAGAGCGCCTGATGCCTTCACATAGCGTGTCATAGCCTTTTTTATACTTTGTTTTCAGTACGTCAATGGGAACCTTGTCCCGGTTATGCTTCAGGGTTGTTAAGAGTTTTGAAAGTTCCTCCCTGAGCCGGGCAGCTTCCTGATCCTGAATTTTATGCATGACCTGCTCTTATCCCCCATTCTCAACCGACTGATAATCTATATCAATCGGCTCATCTGTTAGAACCGGAATGTATTTTTGGAAAATACCTGCAACATCCGCTTCCGTCTTTAGCTGTTTCTGGCCTGTCTGGTTCCATGGATAATCCGGACAGAACAATAAATAGTCCTTTCCTTCCGAACTGTCACAAGCCTCAAGCCGGATGTTTTCCGCCTCCAGAATAACTTCTTTCAAAATAAAAGCCAATCCGAGTCTGAAATCCTGATCATAATCCATATAGTCATCATAGTCCGGATCAGAAATTCCACACTCATCCAGCCATTCCTGGATACTTTTTTGCAATACCGGCGCCATCGCCAGCAAGTTCTGGATACGCTCCACAGAAGGTTCTCTGATGTCGGAAACGCATATGCCATACCCATAGGTATGCCAAGATGTATAGCTCATACAATTATCCTCCTACTCCATATCAGGCTGTAAATCAGCCCAAAGACAGCACTCCCTACATTTTTCTGTGTTGTTTCCAACACAAAGAGGATAGGGATTATCTGTTTCCGGCGTGTAGCAGTCTGGTTTTTCCAAATACTCCTTTACCAATTCGTGTGCAACCTCTGACACCGTTTCCCAGTACGACTCCCAGTAATAGTCATTCTTGCCAAGTGCATTTTGAAGCCTTTCTGGGAAACGCGGATCATGAACCATCCTTTCGTATTGTTCATCTGTAAGCTGCGCAATTTCATCCCAGTCTGACACCTGAGAAAGAAAATCCTCAAGCTGGCAGGATGCTTTATGAATCTCAGCAAGCTCCCTTACAAACCTCTCAGATGCACAAAGCTTCTGAGCGACAATGGAAATCGAGTAGTGGTTTTCGCAATATTCGCCATTGAGATAACATTCATAGGAATCCGGCGTAGAATTTTCAATAAATTCCTCACGATAGTTCCAGTTTGGAATACAGCCATTTTCCATTTCTTCTTCCAGTTTTTGAACCAGCAATCTCTTGGCATCATTAAAGTCCGTGTAAATATCAGAAGAATTGCCATGTTCACCGTCTTCTGCCCAATCTTCCATTAAGACATACACCATCGGGTGACGGCGGCATTCCTTTAAATCTTCAAGCGGACATATCATTTCCGGTGCCATAATAACCAAATCCAGATCAATAGCGTCAATGGTCTTCGGTTCCTGATACAATTCTGAGAATCTTTCCTCCAGTTCCTTTACCTCGCAGGGAAGTACCGGTGCTTCAAAGGAGCAATAAATATCCGGCATTTCATTTTCAGTTTCCTGGTCTTTTCCGTCACGGATTTCGGTAATTGTTCCAAAAAGTCCTCTATACTCACTCTGTTCATTTCCGACGATCTGATCGCCGATTCGATACATAGTGCCTTCGTATTCAAATATTTCACCATTCTTGTTTATAATCATTTCGATCCCTCCTATATGTGATAATCCACGCCTACGAGAACATCTTCATCATCCAGATCATCAATGTACTCATCTATGCATTCAGGCCAGTCAACAGAAACGGCTCCGTTATCTGTCCATTCAAAATCATCTCTGCTAAACCAATTGTCTGCGTCAACGATATCGTGGACATATACCGGATATTTCCGATTATCAAGGATGTCATACCGTTTCAGATAATCCTCGACTGTCTCACCCTTGAAATATACCATTTCTCCATAATAGAGAACGCCTTGAGGGGTTATAGATCCTCTGAAATCTTCCTCATACTGCCCAGTGACAAATATCTTCTCTAATTTTGAGAAACGCTCTCTGGCTTTTTTCTCACGCCACTCGCGCATTACCTGCCACTCAATATCCTTTTTCTTAGCAGCACACACCCAGATATATCCTTCCGGTGCAACTAATTTCACATCTCCATTGCACCAGCTGCGTTCGCCAACCGAATAATCGGTACACGAATCCTTGATTAAAAACATTTCAGGCCATCTGCCGCCGATTTGATACCAATCCCACATAACATTAGGATTGCAAATATAGCCATAGCCTTTATGTTCCTCATCATATGAAAACCCGCGCTCGTTTTCTGCATAATCTTCAAAGCTGGCATACAGCTTTTTTCTGGGATAATCAGGCAAAGCCTTCATACGCTTAGCCTTTTTTGTCCGTTTTTCATGCTTCAACGGACCGGCCTCCCTCTGAAATACCTTTCCATTCCGGATCACAAAACGTCCCCATAAGGGATATCTGTTCGCTTCAACAATCTTTCCTTGCGGAAGCCTGATACAATCTGCCGTTGAATCATACTCTTTGCGCAGATCCTCCGTGTAATCTTCAAAAGACAGATACTCCGGATTTACGGGATCTGCCGAATAAAAATCCATAATCTCAGCAATTTCATGATTGACTGCCCTTGCAAATGAAGAACGAAGATTGTTTAACTCCTCCATGTAAAAGCCTATCATGATATTATCTTTTTCTGCGTCTTTTCTTGCTTTTAGTTCTGCAAGTATAGCCGCAATCTCCAAATCCTTTGCTTTATCCTCCCCTATAGTAATAGGAGAATGTACAGTCGCCAATGTTCTAAAATGCATCTCAATTTTCCTTTCTTAAAGACAGAGATGGGCAACTGTACTTTCAGCTGCCCATCCAAGTTATATAGTTTTGATGATGTTATACCCGTATATGACGCTTAACCACATTGGGCAGCTTCGTGGGCAGTTGGTTCAAATAAAGGAATTATCCCCGCATTCTATCATGCCGTAAGGTAATGAATGTTCCTTTCTGTGGCACGGACAATAGACAAATACTCTGGTATCAATTTCTGCGCCTCTTCCTGTGCCGCATCTCCATAGTAATCGTTATAGCTCAGCGTAATGCTGTCTGCCGGAAGAACCGTTGCACCGCGCATAGGATCATAGATACACGCGGACGGCATGAATTCAGCAGTGACCAGGTTCCGGCCTTTTTCATCGTCCAGATATACGGTCTCCCTGTCTTCTTTATTGAACATATCCAAATGGCAGTTATTTGCTTTCATGACCGTTCCATCATTGAAATGGAGCGTGATGTTATAAGCCGTTTCTCTGGTATTGATAATATTAAGATCCTGGATCACCGTTTCAAATGATCCTCCCATACTAAGCTCGAAAGCGATTGCTCTAAGACAATCAAAGTTCAGCGCCACTTTCTTGGAGAACAAGATTACTTTCTGAATCTCACTGATATATTGCGTTCCAAGCTTATCCGTAAGGTATTCCATAATTTCCTCTGAGGAAGGATATTCAAAACGGAAATGATAATGAAACCGCCCTGGACGGTTTACCAGATAATCATTCAGCTTGTGCAGGCTGTTACAGGTAATGATAAAAAGCTTTTTTCCCTGCGATGTTCCATCAAACAGACTCAGAAGCCCAGATTGCGGATCGCCTTCATTATCTCCAGGCCTGATGCTGCCGAAGGTTTTGTCAAACTCATCAAACAGAAAAACTGCCTCCTGTTCAATAGACTCAATGTATGAGGCAATGCCAGGAATAAACTGGTCAATAATGATAACAGGATACCCATACTCCACAGCCTTTGATGCCAGTATCCGGGCAAATAGGGACTTCCCAATTCCCTTATCGCCACTCAAAATAACACCCAGGTTCCTTTCAAACTTTGTAAATGCCTTAAATACCTTGTCAGCCTTTTCCGGATGGATACCGTAAACCTTTTCTTTTACCACAAGGTCTGTCCGTGTCTCCAGAAAAAAGCCGGACATCTTTTCAAAACGGACTGTATAGGTCTTTGCCGGCAGTTTATCATAAGCTTTAAGTGAGTCATCATAAATTTCATATCTTTTTCCAATACTGATTGCTTTCATATTATTCATTCCCTTTCTTCGTTTTTTCATATGTTATACTTTGTGACTTAGGCAGGAACAAACTGGTAACACCACCGTGTCCTGCCCTGTTTTATACCCGTATATGACGCTTAACCACATTGGTCAGCTTCGTGGGCAGTTGATTCAAATCGGTGATATCCAAAAAGGAATCCCCGTAAATTCGTTCGATATTTTCCTTATCGCTTCCGATGGCAGCTGCAACAAACAAAATTCCTTGCCGCTGGTACTCCTGCTTAATGCCCCGAAGGTCTTCCTCTGCTGCAGAACCGCCGTATCCTGAGTCTGCCGGCTGCCCGTCCGAAACCAGTATCAGTATTTTCACTGTTTCTGGTCGTTTGGAGAGCTGTTCAGCCACAAAGCGCAGAGCCGCGCCATCTCGGTTGCTTCCACGGGCGCTGATGTCCATCATCCGATATTTATCGTCATGGTCAAAGCTCTCAAACTCTGCATAAGAATACAGCTCCACCGTGCCATATCCTGTGGAATGGCCGTAAACCATCACCGGAATATCAAGGCTTTGGCAGAAATCATACAGAATAATCGCGGACGCTCTTGCATAGGTACATCGGTCACTGGCACACATCGATCCTGATTCATCCAGCAGCAGTCCCACTGCCAGTTCCGGTATTTCATTCGGAAGGCTGTTCTTATAAAACACCTTGCCGTCATTCCGGCACAAGGCATGCGCATCTAGGCGCCGTCCCATAATTAAGCCGGTCTGCTTTCCTCCCCGGCGGTTTTCCTTGAGCTGTTTGACCAGGCTTTTCTGCAGCTGGCGTGAGATATTGATTAACGGTGCCGATATCATATCGTATTGCTCCGTCAATTCCTCATCCACACTGGAAATGCGGTTGATCTGGATACTGACGCCGGCATGGATATTTCCATAGGAAATATTCTGCGCAACATCATTCAGTTCCTGGATGCGTTCATTTTCCAGCTGCTCGCAGGCCGCCCTTTCTGCCATTTTGTCCAGCATCCGTTCAATATCGGCAGCCGCCCGGTCATAATGCTCACGCTCGTAAGACTCATTCCTTTCGGTTGTTCCTCCAAGCGGTTCGGAAAGGGACTCCGTCTGCTGATAAGGGATTCTGCCACTTTCATTTTCTGTCGTCTCCTGTTTTTCAGACTTTGACCCGGAATCATGGAAGCTGCCTTCGGATTCCTCTGAAGGTTCGGAAGCAGCCTCTCCAGACTCAGATGAATTTTCATCATTTTCCGTCTCAGTCTGGGGAGAACTTCCATCCTCCTCTTCCGGAGCTTCCTCATCCTTGTTTTCCTCTGCCTCTTCCTGCGTTTTTGCCCGCGCACCTGCCGTTGCCGAAGTTTCAGAACCTCCTGAAGCCTCCGGTACCGGCGTACTGCTTCCTTCGCCCATCTCAGAACCACCTGCAATTGACTTCAAAATCTCAGCCATTGTTTCACCAATGCCTGCCGAAGAGCCCGCTGCAGCGGCATCCTCCTGACGCTTCTTGCAAATTTCACAGAATTCTTCAATGTATTCCCAGCAGCGTACCAGGATCAGATTGACAACATTTAATCGTTCTTTTCCGGATTTGTTCATCAGGGCGCTGTCAATATCAGGAATCAGTTTGAATACCGTCTGGATTCTTTCATCGCTGAGAGGCTCATCGCCATACTTGATCTCACCGAATTTGGCATAGGACAATAATACCTGCAGGATACTTTCAAAGATATGCCTGCTGCCGTCATCCTCCTGCTCAATTAACTGCGTCACTGTTGGAATCGATGCAAAATGCTGTTTCCGCAGTTCTTCCAGACCATATCCAATCGTTCCCGGAAAATTAGTCAGGATACGGTTTTCAATGTACCCGTCTTCAATGACATTTGATATCTGGTGGGCGATGAATTCCACGATCTCCAGATTTTTAGGATCCGTTTTGACATAATTCCAAAGCGCCCTTTCATTTCCGGCATCTGCAGATGTCTTCAGATCCGGCGGATAGGGATACCATTTGTATCTTTCGAGGTAATTGGTATGGGTTTGTGCGGCGAGGAAATCGGTATAAAGAACATGTCCCAGCTCATGCGCAAAAAGCCCGCACACAATCTGATAGCGGTTCTCCCGGCCCCTCACCTTCGTAACCATAGGATTCCCCGAATTGATACGGATGTACATATTGTCCGTAGCCGCCAGGAACGGATCCTTCGGTTTCCAATATAGGTTCACGCGAACACGGCGGTTATAGTGATACCGCCGTGTCTGCGCTGCCGCCAAATCTTCAAAATGTCCCGCTAAAATGCGGGACGAGAAAAACTGACGGTCTGTAATTTTGCTGCGCTTCTCATTGAGGCGCTGCTTAACGAGTTTGTGATTCACCCTTGCCATAATATAGGGTAGCCCTCCTTTCTGTGGGATTTATACTGCCGCCTTTTTTCTGGGCGGCGCAAAGATCGGTTCCAGTACGGTGCTGATCAATGCTTCACGATCCATTTCATCTGCAGTAGCTTTGCTGATAATCGTGTAAAGCGCCGAGTGATAGACATCCCCCGTAATTTCTGTACTGATAATCCAGTCAATCAGGCTTCGCATTCCATAAGAACCGTCTGTGATGCTGTTCTTACGGCAATATTCCGCCATGTCATTGACTACCTGCACCATCTGCGATACCTGATATTCATCTGTGGCGCCAGTAACTGACATGGCACGCTGAACCATTACTTCCGGCTCAGGAAGCTCCACATCACGCACCAGACTCATTCTGTCGAGAACCGACTGGTTCATACCGCGGCAGCCTTCATAACTGATATTCGTTGTCACAACTACAACCGCATCCGGGTGGCGTTCGATGATCTCGCCTGTCGGCAGGGTAATCGTGCCGGACTGCTCCAGAAGGGAGTTCAGTCCAACAAGCACACCGGGCTGCACAATCGTAGATGGCTCCTGAATTTCAATTACATAGCCGTTTTTCAGCGCCTTAATGAAATCCGTTTCCACATAGCTGTAGGTTTGTCCGTTGCTTTTAGAAGCTTCATCCCTCTTAGAAAGCGCACGTACCTTTTCCGTCACCTTATCCAGAACAATCCGCATACAATCCTGTGAGGTTGCAGCAAGGTTCTCCGTTCCGGTCAAAGCCTGGTAAACGCCTGACGGGTCATAGTCCATGTCATCCAGATCCGGAAGTCCCATCAGCTTGGACACATTGGCGTAATTCACGCCGCCCATGCTTTTTAAGATTTCCTTCTCCTTATCAAGCTGTTCATCGCCGGTTGACGCCGAATCGGAATCCGGGAAAATCATACCGACAAAATCGAATATTTCCGTACCGGCTGAGCAGGTGTATTTCATATAAGGCAGATGAAGCCCGGAAGCAATCGCTTTGGCTCCCATTGTCTTACCGGTGCCTGCCGGTCCACGTAACAAGAAATTACGCATCTGCATAGACTTGCCGGTTGTTGCCTGCGCATGCCTGCAGATATCCACAACCTCCTGCGGAATGATGTACCATTCCGGAAGCTTGGGAACAAGGCTTTCCTCCACTGCATTTAACGCTCTTTTATGAAACTCATACTTACCAACGAAGTCCTCATGCTCCACAAGGGAAACCGCCTTCTTTATCGTTGCCGGTCCGGTTTTTGCAAATATGGTAAATTCGCCTGCCGTTACACTGGTTGGTGCAAAGGCGCCGGAATCCAGCTGTGCCTGCGAAACGCGCATCAGATTACCCGATTTGTCCACACCCACTTTGATATGGGCAGAACACGCAGGATCCTTGATGCGGCGGTAAGCATTGTCGCACATCATGGCCATGCATTCCGTTGCCTTCGTCATATCCGGATAGCCGCTGTTAAACTGGTCATAATACTGTTCCAGATTCTCCTGAAACTCATCATCTGCCTGTAAAAATGGCATCAGAGCCATCATAACGGCTGCACCGTCACGGCCGGAAGAATGCAGCACATAGCTTTCAAACACTTCCGTATTTTTATCGTAAACACTTGCCGTTACTGCTCCGGAAGCGCTGTCATAAACGACCAGATGATAGGCATCCGGTCCCATAGACGACTTGTATTCTGCCACCGACCGATGGTCAATGATACCGACTGCGCCTTCACCGCTGCCATTCATACAACGGCAAACGGCATGTACCGCTTTAATAACCGTTGCACAAAGCGTTGAAGCCGTACTTCCATCTCCATACTTGGAAGAAACCTTAACTTTTTTGTTGCTAATCGTATCAAAAGGCTCCGGAAGGGGGCGGCTGTAATTAAAAATATTGTTTATGGATACGCTCATAGTTCATTTCCTTTCTGCATTTCATTGCGTGAGATTAATTTTGATTCCTTCAGGTACGCATTGGACATCCTCCAGACCGGCCCTGCCAAGCTCATCACAGATATCTTCCCAGCTCTCTTTCGCAGGAAGTTCATCCGCATAGATCAGCAGCTCCGTCAGGTTCTGTCCGATTGCTTCGTTGCATCGTGTGTTCAGCTCAAATATGTGTGCCTCTGCCCATTCAAACGCGATAAGCTGATAGCTTTCTTTTTCGTTCTCTTCAGGCAGTTCTGTTTCTTCCGGTTCCGGCTCTGAATTGTCCGGAGCAGAAGCTGTCTCATATTCAATTCCCAGAACCTGAAGGTTTTGGATATTGACCTTTGCCCGGCGGTATCCGCCAGCACGGTTCAGCAGCACGAATAGATCTTCGCCTGCATCAAACAGGTCTTTCGCATTAGGCATCTCCCAGACCCATCTCGCCTCCGGATACTCAGATGCAATCAGCTCCGTAATCCGTCTGAGTATGACAGAATAGGCAAGTGCTTTCACATCCGTTTCGGTCGGGATAGGTTCTGGTTTCGGCTGGGCTATCGGCATAGGTTCTACCACTTCAACCTTTTTTGATGATAAAAACACCATACGGATCGCTGCAATCAGGATACCCAGTATGGCTAAAAGAAGAATTGGCCATAGCCTGCAGATAAAACACAGCAACACCAATACTCCCATAATCACGAGCGCCTCATGGACAAACCGAATCTGCTTCTCTTTGTTATTCATAATCTGCGGTTCCTTTCTGGAGTCTGTTTTCCGGAATATAGATGTACAGCATCCGGGTTCCGTCCGTATCTGCAGTATCACACAGCATAACAGCCGCCGCTTCATCTACGCGAAATAGCTGGCCCGGACAGTCTGCCCTTCCGAGCAGCGCCTGGCCAAACACGGTTCGGCCGTTCCAGCTGTCAGCCAGTGTCAACCGACTGGTAAACACCTCGCTGTCCTGGCAGATAATGATGCTGTATTGCTTATTTAGGGAAGCAGTTAATAAAATGTCCCGCATTTCTCCCTCCGTAAGACAGCCATTGGTCTTGGCATTCAGAACAGCTCTGAATTTCGTCTGCTTCTCATCCTCTGTAAGAAGCTTGAATGTTTCATTTGTCATAAGACACCTCCTTCCTAAACGCAAAAAAGCGCACATGAAATTACAGAAAGTAACTCATGTGCGCCTTCATACGCCCGATTCAATTTTGCTCCCGTCAGTTCTCGTCAAAGAATGACCCGCCGCCAAACGGTTCATAACCTGTAAAGCCATTTGGCATCTGGCCTCCTGCAGACTGTGCTGCTGGCTGCGTCGGTGCTGCGGCTCCAGTATTAGGCGCCGTACCGTTCTGCTGTTTGTTCGATTCCTGGCTCTCTTTCGGCTTACCGCCGGCATACTCAATGTCATCCAGAATAACGACCATTGCGCTTTTGGATTCACCTGTCTGCTGATCCGTCCAGATATCCTCATCAAGCCTGCCACGGAAATTGATAAATGAGCCTTCCTTCAGCTGCATTTTCTTAATCCTTTCGCAGACATCTCCAAAGGCCTTAACGGAAAGATTGATCCAGCGTGTGTTATTTTCGGCACGAGTATCATAGACCTTCTTGCCGATGCGGAATCTCACTGCGTCTCCCTTCTCAGAAAATCTGAGGGCTGCTGCACCGTCATAACCTCTGGAAACAACGGCACTGGTTGCGATTACTTCTAACATAGAAATTCTCCTTTCTTGCAGGGGCTGCCTGCTATAAAAATATATTTATTTCAACCCGCTTTGCAGGCAGAAACCAAAGAAAATAAAAAAGTGCCAACCAGCACGCATGTGCTAATTGACACTGTGAAAACTCTGTAAACTGTGAATTTCCCTTGGGAAATCTTGAAACTGATGTATGTATTATAGCACAATCTGTTTCAATAGTCAATCCACCCAAAATGTTTCTGCAAGCAATTATGTCAGCTTCGTTTCATCAATTGTCCTGGCGATTTCTGTTTTTGCGAAATCCAAGGCAATCAATGCCCGTACAGGATCAAACCGGAATGTTCCGTCTTCCTGTTCATTCTCTTCTACCAATGTTCTGATTTCGTCTAACAAAGCATATATTTTTTCACGTTCCGATGTTTCCATATGCTACACCTCTTTCCTGATCTCTAATGCATAATAGCTGCAAATCATATATCCGTTATCCTGCTCATACACAGGTGTCTTTTCAGATAAATATACAATGATAGTATCGCCCATGTTTAAGTTCCTTATTCTCTGGCGGACAGGCAGTTTTAATGTGTACGGCTCCGTATCTATGTAAATATTCTTGATCCGTTTGCGTATTCCAGCAGTCTCAACCTGCCTGCACACACCCCGCACGCTGATAAAATTGCCCTCGGTGCTATTATAGAGCAGCAGACCTCCATTTACAATCATCACCCCTCCAAATACCACACAGGGGAGTGAAAAATAAATATCTCCCATGCAAAACTGCACAATCAGAAATAAAACGAAAAATCCGGCGCCGATTGCAAGCCGAAGTACAATCTGCCTCTGCAACGCATCCGGAAGCTGTTTGAACTTATCCTTCAATCCCATCACCTCACAATATGAGAATTTTCTTTTTCTTTAATAGGGACAGCATACTCTGGAGAACGCTGTCCCTGCATTCCGCAGCTGCCATTTTGTTTTCCAGAATATTATCCCTTATGGTATCAGCTGTATAGATCCGTTCCACCAGAGCCTGGCGGTTATCTGAATGAAGCAGTTCCGGCTTTGCCTCCACTTTGTTCTCCACCAAATAGATCAGTTCCGCTGTAGAAAGCCTGAGTCCCGCATTTACCAGCCAGAATAGTATTGTTTTTTCTTCTGCTGACAAACCAAGGCTTCTTTTTGCTGCTTTTGCAGGGCAGCAAATGCACCTGGTCAAAATCCAATATTTGGCATCTTCGTTTTCTTCTGCTTCCGCTTCTGCCAGACCCATTCTGATTAAGTGATGCAATGCACGCTCCTCATCAGGTGTCTGTATATACGAAAAGGAGAACCGGCCTTTCAGCCATAAATCCGCTTCGATATCTGAAAGATATATATTCTGGCTGCCCCTGATTATCTGTACCAGTTCTGTTGTCGAAGCCTTTCCTGCAATCCCTTTGGATATGTAAATCATCTCCGTCACCTCTTGTTCTTTTACTTACATTACACGATGCACGGAGGATAATTACAACAAACGAATTACAGCAGATACATCAGCGCGACGCAGATTCCTATAACAACTACAAGCCCAGCGATCAGTATGGCTATTTTTTTGATGATTGACTGGTCAATCCCTTCCCGTTGTCTTCCTGTATCCATAGGAAGGACATCATCATAATACCCATCATAATCTTCTTCCATCACAGGCGTTTTCTCTGCCGAAGCTTCCGGTAGCGGTTTAGCAGCCTTTCTTTTACGCCTTTTAGGGCGTGTCTTTTTCTTATCCGGTTTGTGTTCTTTTTTCTCTGGCTGCACATTATTTTTCTTTTCACCCAGAAGAGCATTTCCACACTCTGAACAAAAAGAAACAGCACCATCTGGCAAATCGGCGCCGCAATATGGACAATATTTCATGTTACATCACGCTCCTTTAATTATTTGAATAAAAAAACAAGCGGATCCTCCCGAACCCACTTGTAGACGATATCAGTATAGCAGATTTCTTTTCCCATGTCATCGGCAATACTCCGCCATATTTGCGCCCTTTTTCTGCCATGCTCTCAAGTCCGGGAAATTTCTTAATATTGTCCATATACTATGTATTCATCCCGATTCGGATAATTTCAACATTTCGCTTCCCAGCATATTGAAAAGCAGAATACGCCCCGTCTCCTTATATGATATCACCCAAAAAATTTTCGCTTAATATCTAAACACGATAATAAATATCTACTCTATCCAATATTATATCCCGTTTCCGTATAAAATCAAGAGTGTGGATGAAAAATATCTTTTTAAGATATTTCGGAAAGGGTTTTACTCATGGGAAAAAGCATGTTTACTATAAAGGGCAATATATGTTCAGAACGGGTACGGTTAGGACGGGCTTTACAGAAGCCACCCATTACACAGGATGAACTGGCAAAGAAACTTCAATTTA
>OGPA01002367.1_pt1 | contig 13610 bp, 10 predicted proteins | sample 1552841 | NCBI WGS metagenome assembly OGPA01 (sample SAMEA2579916, study PRJEB22360) | human gut metagenome | reverse complement strand
AGCCGCAACGCACGCAGTTTGGCGAACAATTCCTCGTCTTCATCGCCCGTCGCATACGATCCCATAGCCTGAGAGCCTACGGACGGCGATTCCGCACGTTTCGTAGCGTGCTTCCGTTCGATCTTCTTGATTTCATAATGAAAATTCGGCGCTACCGTTTCCGCCGCACGTTCACCAAAGCGAACGATCGGCATGGAGCCTTCCGAAATGGAAAGAAAACCATCCGTCGCCATCTGGCTGAGCACGTCACGAATCCGTGCCTCCGAAGTCTCGCTCAACATGCCGTATGTCGGCAGATCGGCAGGATGGAGATAGTTCAAATCCTGCGCTTTCGATCCCCGCAGCACTTTGACGATCTTCCCCGAACCAACCTTCTGGTTCACGTCATGCACGCAGCGGCTGATGGCCCGCGCTGTATCCGTGACGTCAACGGTTTCAAACGTATTCCCGCAGTTCGCACATCCTCCCACGCATATGCCGTCATCACGGACGGCCGCTCCCCCGGCCTCACCGAAATACCTGGTCATATACTCGTGCAGACAATCCGTGGTACGGCAATAACCGATCATGGCGTTGAGCAGACGCCGTTTCGACGCACGCACGACCTCCTGCTCTTCGGCGGTCAAACGCTCGTTCTCATAATCCGAAGCAAGCAGCCTTCGCCTCGTAGCAATATCAGATTCGTTCCACAGCAACGTGCACCGGCTCGGCTCGCCGTCACGCCCCGCACGACCGGCCTCCTGATAGTACGCTTCAATCGATTCCGGCATATTATGGTGGATCACATAACGCACGTTCGACTTGTCGATGCCCATGCCGAACGCATTCGTGGCAACCACCACAGGCACACGGTCGGTTACGAAATCACGTTGCGCCCGCCCCCTCGTTTCGGCCGACATACCGCCATGATAGGCGACTGCGACCGTGCCGATTCGCGCCGCATCCTCACCTTTCGCCGCACGCAGCTCGCGCACGGCGATATTTAATGATTCGGCAAGCGACTCCACTTCCTTGCGGGTCGCGCAATACACGATGCCGGATTCGTCAGGATGATCCGCAATATACGAAGCCACCCACGAAGCCTTATGTTTCCTCTCCATCCTGATCACATCGAAATACAAGTTGTCCCTGTCGAAGCCGGTGACGGTGACGGACGGATCACGCAATCCGAGAATTCCGATAATATCGCGGCGCACCCGTTCCGTCGCGGTCGCAGTGAACGCGGCAACCGTCGGACGAGTCGGCAACGCCTTCAGAAAATCGCCGATACCAAGATATGACGAACGGAAATCCTGACCCCATTGCGACACGCAATGCGCTTCGTCAACGGCAACCAGAGAAATCGGCACACGACTGGCGAACGTACGGAAACGTTCGGTTTCCAAACGTTCCGGAGCCACATACAGCAGTCTGATCCGTCCCGACAACGCCTGTGCGAACACCAGATCCTGTTCGTCGGGACTTTGCGTGGTATTGATGAACGCGGCTGAAATGCCCACGTCGTTGAGCGCGTCGACCTGATCGCGCATCAACGAGATCAACGGGGAAATGACGATGGTCATGCCCGGAAGAAGCGTGGCGGGAATCTGGTAGCAGATCGACTTGCCAGCACCGGTGGGCATGACACCGAGCGCATCACGGCCTTGGATAATCGCATTGACTATGCCTTCTTGACCGGGACGGAAGGCGTCGTATCCGAAGTAGGTGCGGAGGGCGTCACGCGCCGACGTAAACTCTGTCATACGCAGCAGTCTAGTATCCAAAACCGCCTCTACTCGGTGCGGAGAGCGGTGGCGGGGTCCTGCTTGGAGGCACCACGACTTGGGATGAGACCGCCGATCAGGGTGAGCACTACGCTGAGGATCACTAAGGCGATGGCGTTACCGACCGGCAGCACGGCACTGACCTCGGTGGTGCCCATGAAGTGGTGCAGCACGCTGTTAATCGGGAAATTGAGCAGCACGGTGGCACCAACGCCGATCAGGCCGGCCAACAGGCCGATAATGCCGGTTTCCGCGTTAAACACGTTCGACACGTTGCGCTTGGATGCGCCCATGGCACGCAAGATACCGATTTCCTTGGTACGTTCCAGCACGGAAATATAGGTGATAATGCCAATCATGATCGACGAAACCACCAATGACACAGCCACGAAAGCGATCAACACATAGGTGATGACGTTGATGATGGTGGTTACCGAGTTCATCATCAGACCGACGTAGTCGGTGTAGGTGATCTTGTCTTTTTCTTTGGCGGTCCTGTTGTATTCGTCGATGGCGTCGTTGATGGAATTCTTGTCTTCGAAGCTGTCAACGTAAATGTTGATGGAGCTTGGTGCGTCACGGCTGACCACGCCGAAATCAGCGAGATTATCATTGTAGGAGCCGGTGGACACGTACTGGTTGTAGATGGCGACCAGCGTGGCCTCGTCGGCGGTGGCGATATAGGCGTCGAATTGGTCGGCGAGCTGCTGTTCGCCCATCTGAGCCATGGCCGCGGCCTGCTGGGAGTCACCTCCGGATGCGCCTGCGGCCGCCATCATGTTCTGCGCCATCTGCGCCTTGCTGCTTACGCCGAGGGATGCGACGTAATCGCGGGCATCCTGGGCCTTGGTGGCATCGTCGGACGGCGAGAACGTCATGCCGTTGAGCACGTTCGTGTTCGGGTTGGCCTTCTGATCGGTAACGATGGCGCTGGAGGCCGCACGGTCGATCAAATCATTGGTCAGAGCGCGCGCGTACCCCACACCAGCGGCCAACGGCGTGGCCGAAGCATCCTTCTTCGCCTTGACGACGCCCACCACCTTGAGTTTGGTGGCCGTTTCGAGGCGCTGTTCGATTTCGTCCTTGTCGTTGCCGATGAAACGGTAGTGGCCGTCATCGCCCTTGACGTACTGGTCGGATGCCGGAATCATGTACAGCGTCTGATCGAGGGCCTTAGCATAGTCGATCTTGTCTTGTGGAGTGCTGACCTTGTCGCCGGCGTTGAGCTTGGACATCATCTCGTGGTAATCGGAGGCGGGCAGCAGGCCGAGCTCGTACAGCGTGGTCAGCGGCACGCTGTTGTTGTCGTCAAGCACCAGCACCACTTCATCCTTGGACTTCGGCCATGAACCGTTGACCACCTGGTAGTTGTCGGTGATAACCTTGCCTACGAGCTTGCTGTCGTCCGCTCCCGGCATGATCTCGTTGAACGAGTCGGGCGCGGCGTTCTCATCGGTTTTGCCGGTCAGCATCGACATCTGCTGCGAGGTGATCGACGAGGTGCCGGACATGCCGGACGAGCTTGTGGACGCCATCTGCGAGGCCATCGAGGCAGAGTCGCTGGATCCGATCGTCACGCCGTCCGCATTGACCAGCGTGCCGTCGGGGTCGTGGTCGAACACGGAGAATTTCACGTCATATGTGTACTGGATGCCGGTGGAACCCACATACTGGTGAATCTCGCTCTTGGAATTATCCAGGTATTTCTTGAAGCGGGTCAGGTTGTTTTCGGTAATCGAACTGGTCAGGCTGGACGCCTGCTTGACGCTGCGGTCGTCCGGGTAGATGCCGTCGGTTTTGTGCGTCTTGCCGCCGTATCCGTCATCGCCGCCCATCTGTCCGCCCATCATGCTGCTCAGGTCGAAGGTCTGGGAGTCGACGGTGATCGGGTAGGCGGTCATCGTGTCACGCTGGATGTCACTGATGTATGTGTTCACGCCAGTCGACACCGATAGAATCAGCGCGATGCCGATGATGCCGATCGAGCCGGCGAACGAGGTCAGCAGGGTGCGCGCCTTCTTGGTTTTCAGATTGTTGAAGCTCAACGCCAGCGACGTGGCGAACGACATCGACGCGCGGCCCATCGTCTTGTACACGGCCGGCTGTTCGGCCGTCTCGTCCACGACGAACGGGTCGGAGTCGGAGCGGATCACGCCGTCGCGCAGGTTGACGATGCGCGTGGCATATTGTTCCGCAAGTTCGGGGTTGTGGGTGACCATGACCACGAGGCGGTCCTTGGCCACGTCCTTGAGCAGGTTCATGATCTGCACGGACGTGTCCGAATCGAGCGCGCCGGTCGGCTCGTCGGCCAGGACGATGTCCGGGTCGTTGACCAGTGCGCGGGCGATCGCCACGCGCTGCATCTGGCCGCCGGACAGCTGGTTTGGCTTCTTGTTGATGTGTTCGCCGAGTCCGACCTTCTCCAGCGCCTTGCGCGCACGTTCGCGACGGTCGGCCTTGCCGATGCCGGAAATCGTCAGCGCGAGTTCGACATTCGACAGAATCGTCTGGTGAGGGATCAGATTGTAGCTCTGGAACACGAAGCCGATGGTGTGGTTGCGGTACGAATCCCAATCGCGATCCTTGTATTGGCGCGTCGAGATGCCGTTGATCACCAAATCGCCGTCGTCATACCGGTCGAGGCCGCCGATGATGTTGAGCAAGGTGGTCTTGCCGGAACCCGAGGGACCCAGAATCGCGACGAATTCGCTGTCGCGTAGGTTCAGGCTGACTTTGTCAAGCGCCTGCTGAACGAAATCACCGGTTTTATAGCGCCTCGAGATCGATTTGATCTGCAGCATGAATACCTCTTCCTGGCTGACGGTTCGCTGTTATGTACTGTATTGTCACGCCTTGAATTTCCGGCCGACTTTGGTGCTCCCCCGCCGCGATTCCGCTATGGGCGGACGCGTCGCAAAATGGTGTGTCTCACCGCGCTCTGGGATGTGAGGTCAGATACGTTTCGATCAGGGTTTCAGGGCTTACGTGCGTGTAGATCTGCGTGGTGGTCACGCTGGCGTGCCCGAGCAGTTCCTGCACGGTGCGCACGTCCGCGCCGCCTTGGATCAGGTGCGTGGCAAAGGAATGGCGCAAGGTGTGCGGATGGAGTGGTTTGGTGATGCCGGCCCGCTCCCCGGTTGCTTTGACGATTTCCCATACCGATTGCCGCGAGATGCGCTTGCCGCGTTTGTTGAGAAACAGTGCGCGCCTCTCGGGAATCTTGGCGCTGGAGCGCTGTTCCAACTCGCCACGCCCCGCATTGAGGTATGCGGTGATGGCCCGGCATGCGTAACTGCCCAATGGCACAAGCCGCTGCTTGGAGCCCTTGCCCATGAGTCGCGCGATGTGCTCGTCCAGGTCGATGTCGTCCAGATTCGCACCGGTGGCTTCCGAGACGCGGCAGCCGGTGGCGTACATGAATTCGAGCAGGGCCTTGTCCCGTAATACCACCGGATCGGTTGAGCCGCCGACTGCCGCCGCGTCGAGCAGACGGGTTACCTCGTCCACGGTGAGTACGTCGGGCAGGGTGCTGGCGCCTTTGGGCGCCTTGACTGCGGCCGAAACATCCGCCGTCACCGCGTGCTGACCGAGCGCGAAACGGTGGAATTCGTGGATCGAGGCCAGTCTTCGGGCTTTGGAGCGGGCGGACTCCCCCGCCTGGTCAAGGGCGGCGATGTAGTCTTCGACGTCTTGTTTGGTTATGGCGTCCGGTTCGTGGATGCCGCGGGTTTCGAGCCAATCAATGTATTTGGCGATGTCGGATTCGTAGGCGGTGACGGTGGCCGTGGCGAGCCCTCGCTCCACGCCGATGTGGACGAGGAACTGCTCGGTGAGTCTGGTGAATCCGTTGGTCATAGTGCCCATGGTACAAAGAAACCCCGCTCGGAAGCGGGGTTTCTAGTGTGAAGTCACGACTTCAAGCAATCAGGCCTCAACCGGAGCGTTGACGTCCTCAGGCAGGGCGGCCTTGGCGGCGTCCACGATGGTCTTGAAGGTGTCCGGGTCGGAGACGGCGATCTCAGCCAGAGCGCGACGATCCAGCTCGATGCCGGCGAGACGCAGGCCCTGGATGAAGCGGTTGTAGGTGATGCCCTCAGCGCGGACGGCAGCATTGATGCGCTGGATCCACAGCTTGCGGAAGTCGCCCTTGCGAGCCTTGCGGTCACGGAAGTTGTAGTTAAAGGAGTGCAGCAGCTGTTCCTTGGCCTTGCGGTACAGGCGGGAGCGCTGGCCACGGTAGCCGGAAGCCCTCTCGAGAACAACGCGACGCTTCTTGTGGGCGTTCACTGCGCGCTTGACACGTGCCATAATCTATTCCTCAGCTTTCTAAAGTCTTGTTATTTCCGGGTAAGCCCTATGCTCACTTCTGCAGAAGCTGGTGCAGCTTCTTGGCCTGGCCGCCGCGCAGCACATCGTCGGCGGACAGTTCACGGCGCTTGCGAGCGGACTTGTGCTCGAGGTTGTGGCGCATGGCGGAACCGACATGCTTCACCTTGCCGGTGCCGGTGATCTTGGCGCGCTTGGAAGCGGCGGAATTAGTTTTCATCTTCGGCATTGCTGCCCTCCTTGCTGGTTTGCTTCTTGTCGGAAGTCTTCTGAGAAATCACGGACTGCGCGTCGGCCGCGGCCTGAGCCTGAGACTCCTGCTTGGCCGCGAGACGAGCCGCCTGGCGAGCCTGACGCTCGGCGCGGGACTCGGCGCCACGACGACGCTGCTCGGACTGGGTGTGCACCTTCTTGCCCTTCGGCGCAAGGGTCATGATGATGTTGCGGCCCTCCTGCTTCGGCTTGGACTCGACGGTGCCGTATTCCTCGACATCGTCGGCCAGACGCTGCAGCAGTTCCACGCCACCAATCGGGCGGGAGATCTCACGACCGCGCAACATGATGGTGACCTTGACCTTGTCGCCTCCGTTAAGGAAGCGGGTCACATGGCCCTTCTTCACGTCGAAATCGTGGTCGTCAATCTTCAGGCGGAAACGAATCTCCTTGATTTCCGCGGTGCTCTGGTTGCGGCGAGCTTCACGAGCCTTGATCTTCTCGTTGTACTTGAACTTGCCGTAATCAATGAGCTTGGCGACCGGAGGCTTCGCGTTCGGGGCCACCTCGACGAGATCGAGGTTTGCCTCCTTGGCCAGGTTCAGCGCGACGGAAGTCGCGATGACGCCCACCTGCTCGCCCTTCGGGCCGATCAGGCGTACCTGCGGGACGCGAATCTCGTCGTTAATACGTGGTTCGTCGCTGATGATGACTCCAATCCTCTACTTCAATTCCGTGGCGAGGGCCTTTGCTGGAGTCCTGTTCAATGCTTTGGGTTCATGGCAAGCCAAAGCCCGCGCCAATATGCGCTCAGCTTCTGCAGACGCATATCAGTTCTTTGCGTCATTCCTGATTACGCGTTGTATATCGCAATCGCTAGGCTGTTTGCCTTGAACCCGAGGCCTTGAAAGGCTTCCAGGTGGGGTTGCCCCGCTTTCTTGATTTCTCAAGCCAAATAGAAAGTCTACCATACGCCCGGACATTCGCGGTCCGTGTGTCGAACCTACTGCACGGCGCGCAGCAGACCGCCGAAGCCTTCGTCTTTGAGAATCTGCCGATATGGGCCGGCCTCATCGGCGATGATTTGATCGATGGCATGCATGCCGAGTACTTCGACCGGCGCCTTGTCGTCGGTGAGAATAGTCGACGCTGAGTCCGGTTCGTTCACCTTCCGGAATCGAGAGGCGACCTCTTCCATATACCATTCGAGATCTTCGCTGCCGGTGCGCTCGTAGGTGGTCTCACGCAGGTTGAGCGCCTTGGAGGCCTGCTGCATGGAGTTCTCTTCGGAGCCGGAACCCGGCTTCTTGGCGAACAGTTCACGGTTCGTGGTGTTCGGCACGTCGGCCGTCAGTGTGTTCCCATTGCCGAACACGCTGGCGATGGTATCGCTCAACGCCTCGTTGATCGAACCTTGGCCGTCCGAGATCATGTTCATGTTCACCACCATCACGCCGCCGGGGTTCAGGTGCTCTCTGACCATGGTGAAGAACTCGGTGGAGCTCATCTGGAAGGGAATGGTGATGTCCTGATACGCATCGACCATGATCACGTCGTACTTGTCATGCGAGGCGGCGAGCCAGGCTCGGCCGTCATACGTGGTCACGGGGATGTCGGCGGGCTCATCGAAGTATTCGCCGGCCAGATCGGTGATCTTCTGGTCAATCTCCACGCCGGTGATGTTCATTTTCGGATAATACTGCTTCAGCTGGCGGGCGTAGGTGCCGGTGCCCATGCCGAGGATCAGCGCGGAATTGGCATTGTCGGCGAGCGCCGGCGCAGCCAGGGCCGTGTCGTAGTACATACCTGTCAGTCCTTTGTCTTTCATCGTGACGGACTGCACGCCGAACAGCACGTTGGTGGACAGGATCGTGCGGTCGGAGAGGTTCTTGACCTGCAGGTAGTTGTAGATGGACTCGCCCTCATAGGCCAGGTTGGTTTCCCAGAACGCGAAGCCGGTCAGGGGCGAGACGCAGGACGTGGCCACGAAGATCACGGCGCTGACCACGCAGGCGATGCGCTTGGCCTTGATCGAGATGAAGTAGATCAGCGGACATGCCGGAGAAGAATTCGGTGATGTAGAGGAATATCTTTGATTTGAGAATCGGCCGTTCGCTTGCCTCGGTGATCTGTGCCATCGCTCCGCTCCCCTGCCTGTGCGCCTATCGACTACTGTTCTGATGCGTAGCCTATCAGCATTTTCCCGGCCGATGGGTGGATACCGGCTACAGTAGGCATCATGACTCAGGTATGCGTGATTTTTGGTGCGGGCGAATACTATGCGGGCACGCCCGTGGTGCCGGCCGGCGCGGATGTGATTGCGGCCGATGGCGGGCTCGACCATACGCGCCAGTTGGGTATCGTGCCCGATGTGGTGGTGGGCGACTTCGATTCGCTGGAGGGCCGGGCGCCCCGCACCGATGTGCGCACCATCGCGCTGCCCGCGCTGAAGGACGATCCGGACATGCTCTCCGCGCTGAAGGTCGGTTGGTCGGCGGGTTGCCGCGAATTCCATGTCTATGGCGGTTTGGGCGGCCGCATTGACCATACGATTTCCGGCATTCAACTGATGGCATTATTGGCCCGGCATGGGGCAAGCGGGTATCTGTATGGTGATGGGCTCATCGTCACGGCCATCACCGATGGTAGGCTTTCGTTCCCCGCGCATCCGGTGCCCGAGGACGGCCGCATGGTGTCTGCGTTCTCCCACTCCGATGTTTCGCTTGGCGTGAACGAGCCGGGGCTGAAATATGAGCTTAAAGACGGCACGCTGACCAATACGGTGGTGCAGGGGGTCAGCAACGAGTTCCGCGACGGCGTGGACGCGGCCATCAGCGTGGAGCACGGCACACTGATCGTCACCTTCCCCATCGAGGTGGCGTTGCCTCAGGTGAGTCGATTCCACGAATTTGGCGGCGATATCGGCGAGCTGGACACCGCAGTGTCCAAGCTGCTGGTTCGCTGACTTGCATGCCGCGCGCTTGCTCATGATGATTCGAGACATTCCTCCAAAGGAGAGGAAAAATCACATGTCGGTTGCGGGCAATCCGAATTGTGAGCGCTCACAGAAAATACGGCATTTTTGCCCAAAACGCACGCTGAAACGTTGCCATGTGTACAGAGTCGGCATTACAGTAGCAACTGTTGGTAAACAATGGCCCGGTGTGCCAAAGCGCGCCAAGGCCACCCTACAAGGGAGAATTACATGACAGTTAAGATTGGTATCAACGGCTTCGGTCGCATTGGTCGTCTCGCCTTCCGTCGCATCTTCGAGCTGCAGGCTCGCGGCGGCCAGGCTGGTGACATTGAAGTTGCCGCCATCAACGATCTGACCACCCCGGCTACCCTGGCTTACCTGCTGAAGTACGACAGCACCCACGGCACCTTCCGTCATGACGATGGCACTCCGGTTGACGTCAAGGCCACCGAAGACTCCATCATCGTCGACGGCAAGGAATACAAGGTCTACGCCGAGAAGGACGCCAACAACATTCCGTGGGTCAAGAACGACGGTGTTGAGTACGTGCTCGAGTGCACCGGCTTCTACACCTCCGCCGAGAAGTCCCAGGCTCACATCAACGCTGGCGCCAAGAAGGTCCTGATCTCCGCTCCGGCCAAGGACGAGACCACCCCGACCATCGTGTTCGGCGTGAACCACGAGACCCTCAAGGCTTCCGACGTGATCGTGTCCGCCGGTTCCTGCACCACCAACTCCATGGCCGCCATGGTCAAGCTGCTGGACGAGAAGTTCGGCATCAAGGCCGGCTTCATGACCACCATCCACGCCTACACCGGCACCCAGATGCTGCTCGATGGCCCGCGTGGCACCAAGACCGGCCGCAACCTGCGCGCCGCCGCCATCAACACCATCGCCCACTCCACCGGCGCTGCCAAGGCCATCGGCAAGGTCGTTCCGTCCGTGAACGGCAAGCTGCAGGGCCACGCCCAGCGCATCCAGGTTCCGGATGGCTCCGTCACCGAGCTGACCACCGTCCTGAACAAGGAAGTCACCGCCGATGAGATCAACGCCGCCTTCAAGGCCGCCTTCTCCGACACCGACTTCTACGGCTACAACGAGGATGGCATCGTGTCTTCCGACATCATCGGCGACACCCACGGTGGCGTGTTCGATCCGACCCAGACCGATGTCAACACCGTTGACGGCCTGACCATGGCTCGCACCGTCTCCTGGTACGACAACGAGTACGGCTTCACCTGCAACATGGTGCGTACCCTGCTGTACTTCGCCGAGATCTCCGAGTGAATCGGCGCGGAGTAATCCGCACGGTTCGTCTCTGAGCCTCAGACAAAGGGGCTTTCGCTTCGGCGGAAGCCCCTTTTCGTATCCGAAACGCCGCAACGGACACGTGGAAGGCTTATTATGGGCGGCATGGCAAAGAAAAAGCATGAGAAGGGCGCCGGTTCCACACCGGCCACCGTGCAGTTGGAAAAAGCCGGAGTTCCGTTCAAAACCTACGAATACGCGCATTCGAACGATCACATGGATGACGGTTATGGGGTTGAGGCCGCCACCAAGCTCGGTTTCGACGAGCATCAGGTGTTCAAGACGCTGATGGCGGACACCGGCTCCGAACGCGTGGTCGGCGTGGTGCCGGTCAGCGGACATATGGATCTGAAGGCGCTGGCCGCGGCAGTCGGCGCGAAGAAGGCGGCGATGGCCGATCCGAAGGTCGCCATGCGCGAATCCGGCTACGTGGTCGGCGGCATCTCCCCGCTTGGCCAGCGCACACACCACAAGACGGTGCTTGACGAAAGCGCGCTGCAATACGACGAAATCCTGCTGTCGGGCGGCAAACGCGGTTTCTCAGTCGGCGTCAATCCCAACGATCTGCTCAAGGTGCTCGACGCGGTAGCGGCGCCGATCGGCACTTGGTAAAAAACACGCCGATACATCACACCAATACATAAGTGGGTGGTCGGAACAACACGATGTTCCGACCGCCCACTTGCGTAAGCGAAAGGTTCGCGCTATTTGCGCAGTTCCACAGGAAGCACGAAATGCATGTTCTCCTTGATGGTTTCGATGGTGCTCACATCCTGGTAGCCAAGTTCTTGCAACGCTGCGACCACGCCGGAAACCAGCTCGTCCGGCACGGAGGCACCCGAGGAAATACCCACGGATTCGACACCTTCAAACCATGCGGGGTCAAGTTCCGAAGCATCATCAACACGATGGGCGCGACCAGCGGCGCCAACAGCCGTTTTTGAGGCGTACCGCGCGTTAAGTCCCTCCTGAGCGACTTCCATCAACCGCACGGAATTCGAGGAATTCGCGGAGCCGACAATCACCACGCAATCGGCTTGCTCGGCAACGAGCTTGACCGCCGCCTGACGATTCGACGTGGCATAGCAGATATCGGAGTTCGGCGGCATTTCAAGCCATGGGAAACGCGCTTTGAGCGCGGTGATCGTGCCAGCGGTCTCATCGACGCTCAACGTGGTCTGCGTAAGCAGCACCAGTTTCGTGTCAGGTTGGAAATCCAACGAGTCGACGTCGGACGCATGCTCGATCAAATGCACATGTTCCGGCGATTCCTCCACCACACCAACGGCCTCATCGTGGCCTTTGTGCCCGATGTAGATGATCTCGTAACCTTCCTTGACAAAACGCAGCACCTCGCGATGCACTTTGCTTACCAGCGGGCAGGTGGCATCGACCACATGCATACCGCGCGCCGCGGCCTCGGCTTTGACCGCCGGAGACACGCCGTGGGCGGAAAATACGATTGGGATGCCGGCTTCGGCGGCGGCATCGGGGATCTCAGCCAATTCCTGCACGAACACCGCGCCCTGCGCGGCCAAATCCTCGACGACATGCTTGTTGTGCACGATCTGGCGGCGCACATACACCGGCGGCAATCCGTCGGCACGTGGCGTATCGGCGGATTTGAGAATCGTCCGCACCGTCAGAATCGCCCTATCCACGCCGGCGCAGAATCCGCGCGGATCCGCCAGCACGATGCGTTTGCCCATGTCAAGCCGCCTTCCAATCGTATCCATCCATCACAACAGCAATCACCAATATTAAGGCACGGGCGCCGTCAATCGACATCGGCCGTCTTCATCCGCAGAATTTCCACACGACAAGCGCATCCACCACCACATCGTGAGCGGTAACATAGTAGCGGAAACACAGTCGACAACACTATGGAGTGATTTATGACCTGCACCAATCTGCCGCCACGCACCGGACAGCAATTTTCCATTTCGCATGGCGATTACCATGCCGTCGTCACCGAGTTGGGCGCGACGCTGCGCAAACTGACCTACCAAGGCGAGGACATCATCGTCTCCCCCGGTCCGGATGACATGGTGACCTGCTGCCACGGCCAGCTGCTCATCCCGTTCCCGAACCGCATCGAGAATGGCGAATACACCTTCGAAGGCAAGACCTACACGCTGCCGATCGACGAGCATGAGCGCCACAACGCCATCCACGGCTACGGCAAGCGCGCGTTCTGGAAGCTTGTCTCCCTTAAAGAGGATGCCGTGACCCTCAGCTGGCGCGCCCCCAACATGGAGGGATATCCGTTCGACATCGTGGTGACCGCGACGTACAGCCTCGCCGACGATGGCCTGCATCTGAACATCAGCGCCTACAACAACGGCGATGCGGACGCACCGTGGGCCTTGGCCATCCACCCGTGGCTCGCCAACGGCTTCAACGGATACGGCGATGAGATCGACGCCCACAACGCCAAGTGCAGCCTGACCGTGCCGGGGCGCACGCATGTCACCGTCAACGAGAACCTCATTCCGACCGGCACCGAGCCGGTGGACGGCACCAAGTACGACCTGCGTAAGGACACGCTGCTCACCGAGCAGCCGTTCGACGACGCTTGGACGGATCTGGAGCATGCCGAAGACGGCACCGTCACCGCGGTGTTCACCCGTCCGGACGGCAAGAAGGTGCGTGTGGGCGGCGACGAGACCGTCACCTCGTTCCAGGTGTGCACCGGCACCGGTTTCCCGGCCATCAAGCATCCGGCCGGCGTGGCGGTGGAACCGCAGACGGCATACGCGAACGCGTTCAACACCGGCAAGGACCTCATCGTCATCAAGCCGGGCGAGACGTCAAGCACGGCGCTGTTCATCGGGATGCTCGACTGATATAATCGCCATCGGAATAAGTCCCGGCCACACAGCGGACGCCGAATTTGGCAAACGTCTCGCTCGTGTGCGATAATCCCGAAGGCTTATTAATCGCAAGTAAAGGAGTCCAATCATGGGCATGCGCGGACGTAAGCGCAAGGATCGTCGTAAGAAGGCCGCCAATCACGGCAAGCG
>OGPA01002363.1_pt1 | contig 13635 bp, 9 predicted proteins | sample 1552841 | NCBI WGS metagenome assembly OGPA01 (sample SAMEA2579916, study PRJEB22360) | human gut metagenome | reverse complement strand
CGTCTACATAATAGATACCCTCCTTGTCCGGAGTCAGTGCTGCCGTGTAGCTGTCCGAAGTCGCACCCGGTATAGCCACTTCGTTGAAGAACCACTGGTAGCTCAGGTTAATACCGATAGCTTCGACCGACAATGTGAAGGCGTCGCCATCGCAGACATTTATCGATTGAGGCTGGCGGGTGATCATAGTTGTCTGTATTACTTCGATCTCAAACGGATGAAGTTCTACCAGACCCGGATCACTCTTCTTACGTACATACACATTTCCTGTATAGATACCTTTTGCAATGATGCTATTAACAGGAACTGTAAGGTAATTCGGAGTTACGTCTCTATATTCCGTATCCTTGAAGCCGGCATTGAGGGCTTCATCGGAGAAACGGACAGAGTATTCGAGGATATTGTCCGGATCGAGCAATTGAACAGGTATTCTGAATTCACCTTCTACGCTACAATAGGGAGCGATTTTACCCAGGCCGATCAGTCCTCCGTCGCGGATGATGATCGTGTGGATATATGCAGGTTCGGTATAATATTGTTCTGTTGCGATACTTTCACCGTTGTACAGTGTCAGTTTGTTCACTGTATAAACATAAGTTCCGACAAGTGTATGCGCTTCACCCTTGTTGAAAGTATAACGAACAGTTTTTGCAACCGCTTCTTCCAGCGGATAGTGATAACCGGTAGGAGTAGCAGTGTATTCAATTTCCCAACTGTCGTAAGTCACATTGTTGAAACCTACGGGACGTATCTGAACGTATACCGGTGTGCCTTTGATAACTGCTGTCGTCGTCAGGTTGTCCACATCCCGGAAGTCCTCTAACTTATTGGAAGCAGTAGATACCGACCATTGTAATGATCCGCCGGTTCCCGGCCCAGGGCCTTCACCGTCACCGATCACTATCGTGTGTTTGTACGGCGAGTCGTTATAGTCGTATGTTTCAATTATCTGGTTACCATACAGATCATACAATGTCAGTTTGGTTACTGTATAAATATAAGTTCCTTTTTCCGTATGAGCCTCTTTGTTGTTGAAGCTGTGACGTTCTGTCTTGACAATCGGGTTCATACCGTAATAATGCTCTGCCGGAGTTACCGAGTATTCAATATCCCAACGCTCGAAGTTGATATCGTCATGTCCTATTGGGCGTATCTGTACGAAGACAGGAGTACCGTAATTCACGGAAGTCGTTGTCCGGTCGTTCACATCTCTGAAATAAGGTAATTCGTGGGTAACGGTGGAAACAGACCATTGCAGTGCCGGTTCTTTCGTTACCGGTTTTGCTTGGATAACAACTGTATGTGTGCAAGAAGCGTTGCGGTAATTATAAGTGGCAACTTCTGTATTATTCTTATAGAGAATCAGTTTCGTTACATTATAATAATAGGTACCTGGCAATGTGTGAGCTTCTCCTTTGTTAAAGTCATAGCGTACCGTTTGGGCTATGGATTCATTCATTGGGTTTTGATAGTCAATCGGAGTGGCTATATATTCAATTGCCCAGGTATCATAATCAATGCTATTGATATTTACCGGACGAATCTGTACATATACAGGGGTTCCTTCCATTACCGTTGTAGTGCTGTTGGTTTCTACATCGTTAAATTCATACAACTCATTGGTTGTTTTAGATACCGACCATTGCAGTTTTTCCAAATCTCCTTCAACAACCAGCGGATCGCCCGGCTTAGGTGCTTTGAATTTACAATTGTAGAAACTTCCGTAATTGGAGTTAGTAACATTATTTCCATCATCTTCAATAGCATCATAGATGGAATATTCGTCAGAGAAATCGATATTATGTAATCTGATATATTCAGGATTGGTTGCCGGCAGATTAATCTTACTTCCGTTGTATTTAATCAAACTGCCTTCGGCCCGTTGGATGATCGGATCTTCTACGGAGTTTACAGCGACAATATTTGTCTGTTTTTGGCTGAAATAATTCGGAATAGTGAAACCGCCTACCTGATTATCCTCACTTATTAATTTAATAAGCTTAGGTTCCGGTAACGTACAACTATCTTTAGCAGCTCCGGTAAATAAGGTATTCAGATTTTTAAACGGATCGCTTATTGAATTAAATACAAGATATGCTCCTGCTGATGCATCCATATATATAGGATCATTATTATAAGCAGAAGGAGAAGCGACAGGAGGATTTGCTAGTTCTCTTGATACAATAACATCATAATATGAACTGCTATTGGCATTAGGCTTACCACGGAGTTCCAGATATTTATAATTATCCGGGAAAGATATTCCAGTGCTGGAATATTTCCAGATACGTATCTTTTTTTCAGCAGGTAAATCAAGCTTACCGGCAAAAACAATGTTTCTACTCCCCGGATTTTTATTGGCATGTGTGCTTAGGCCTGTTATTGAAACGTAGTAAGCAAAATCACTTAGATCATTTATCGTGATGTCTTTAAAATAAAGCCCGTCAGCCATATTAAGATTGATTGGGGCGTATGATCGGTACAACTTTCCGCTTTCCATAGTAATATTGATGAAATACCTTTTGTAGTTGGGATTTCTGTTATCACTGGCAGCTGCTGTAAATCCTTCAACAACATTCAGAACGGAGTGTGAGTGCGATGAACCGTCTCCTATATTTCTGAATGTAAGATCCTTAAATACCATGTTGTCTGTGGATCCGATCGTTATAAAGTAATTATTACCTTTTTGATTGGAACCGGTACCTGAGCCGGTATTATTTCCGTAGAATCTTATACCTCCTCCGTCAAATACAATATTTTCAAGTACCTGATTTTCTTTAATGCGATATTTGATATGTCCGTAGTAGGAACTCCATGTGGCTGAAAATCTGTAATTCGGTCCGATGACAGTTGGATTTTCTTTATTGCCTAATCCTATTATTTTTAGTCCGTCATGAAAGAAGTGACTTTCCCAAAGGCCATTATCTGCCGGTACATAGATCCCTTCGTCAATAAATACCGTATTGTTTACTCCAAAAACTTCAGCTGGTATCCGGGCTGCTGAGGTAATAGAGCAACTAGGTATCTTATCGATTGTATAGTCGGCCGCTTCTACATATTTTACTGTACTGGAATATGTTTGTCCGTTAAAAGAAACAGTATGTAAAGTTTCATTCTTATAAAGGATGTTTTGAGTTACAAAATAGTTAGTTCCTCCTTTTTTTGTCGCATCATATTCGATTGTCGGATTGTCGAATGTCTGTCCTACCGTTACCGGAAATGTCGTATTATCCAGTTTCGCTCCAGCCGGTAGTGCCGGGTTTTTATCCGTCACCATTGTACCGTCGAAGGTCACACCTACGGACGCTTCCGTAGCTTCTGCAATCTCGGCTGCTTTGATGGCTACTTTGATCGTCTTTCCGTTATCTTCTTTTTTAAATGTATAATTCAATGTTGCACTTGTTTGACCGGCTATCTCTTCGCTGCCGATATACCATTTGAAGGTATGTCCTGTAGAACCATTCGCCTTGAATTCTAAGGTTAGTGTGATTTGATCCCCTTCATTCAGGGAATTGCCAGGCATGCCTGTTAAACTTGTAACAGTCGGTTTTCCGATCACTTTGATCGGTACCAGGTTACTGGATCCTGTTCCATCGAAACATTGTAATAATTTCCCATCATCTTTGTAAGATAGAGTAACACTGTTTAAAGTAATTTCCTTGCCATCTAAAGTCCATTTGGTGGGAGTTCCTCCGGCGGCACTGAAATAGCTTCCCAAATTAACGTTGCTCCCCTCCGGTATTGAAGGTGAGGTGGTGGGTGAAATCGATAATTGTGCAAAAAGTACCCCTGCTAAATGAAGTAGCAGTAATAAAATAAAGTTCTTTCGTATCATGTTAAAATAATTAGTGGTATAATAATTTATATCAAATGTATATGAAAGTTTTTTTGTGCACAAATGTTAAATGGAAGATTGGCGCAGATTATGAGTTTTATTGTTTGGTAAATCCGGTCCGGTTGTAATGTAAATATAAATGATTGATATGTATATAAATACTTCAGGTGTGAAACTTCAAAGGATGTGTAAAACGGTGCAACTTCACTACCTAAGAATGAAAAGCTTTCGAAATTCTTGCATTGTTTAACTTTATTTAAAGGATGGGCGTTGCTCTTATTCTTGATTGAACTTTTGAACTATTCAGTATTTGAGTAGAGGTTTTATTACCTTGCTGGAAGTTTGATAGATAGAATCTATTAGCGTATAAGAATTATCTGTTTGACAGGTAGTTACATATGCTGTATCTTTGCAGTACAAGAAAACAAAAACGTATAACATATAAAAATTAAGAGTTATGAAAACATTAGATTATTTGCATTTAGATGCATCAGCAGCAAACAAAGTAGTAGAAGCATTACAGCAGTTATTAGCCGACTATCAGGTATTCTATACAAACCTTCGCGGATTTCATTGGAACATTAAAGGACATGGTTTCTTTGTTCTCCACAGCAAATTTGAAGAAATGTATGACGATGCAGCCGAAAAGGTAGACGAACTGGCAGAACGTATCCTGATGTTGGGTGGTGTACCGGTAAATAAATTCAGTGAATATCTGAAAGTGGCAAGAGTAAAAGAGGTATCAGGCGTTTCCTGTGGCGATGAAGCTTTGGAGAATATCCTGAACACTTATGGACAGTTTATTGCTGAAGAACGTAAATTGCTTTCACTAGCATCAGAAGCCGGTGATGAAGCTACGGTAGCTCTGATGAGCGATTATCTGAAAGAACAGGAAAAATTAGTTTGGATGTTAGTAGCTTATTCCACTTGCGATTGCAAGAAGTAATGAGAAGTAAGTATAAGTATTAATAATTCATTCGTTGCGTTAGGAAAGAGGATGCCGTGAGGTATCCTCTTTTTGTTTTTGTATATCAATAGCTTTCAAGTAAGAAGGAAACAAATAACTCTTATATTTGTTTCATATTTGCAAATTAAAAATGAAGAGATATGCTAGTGGAACAAAGTAAAATGAAGGATGCTCATAAATGTATGTTGAGCTATATGGATCTTTTGGAGAAAAACAAACAAGTATCTGGTAAAAACGGAACGGCAGGCCTATATAAAGCGACCCATAATCAGTTGAAATTATTTCTCGGTAAAGGCAAGTTGAATATGAAACGGATAGATGTACAATTGGTCAATGATTTTGTTTCTTATCTCGAGTCATTGAATCTGAGCCGTAATTCAGTGACTAATTACATAAGTATCTTCCGGTCGGTTTATAATAGTGCCGTATCTGAAAACCTGCTTACCCCCAAAATAAATCCTTTTCAGAAGCTACATCTTCGTCCTATTTCTACCTTTAAACGTTCGGTGGGAATGGATGTAATAAAGGATATGGCACGATTGAATCTGAGGGATAATAAACGTCTTGATTTTGCCCGCGATCTGTTCCTGTTCAGTTTTATGGCTTGCGGTATGCCTTTTGTTGATCTGGCTCACCTGACCCGCAGTAACGTACATGGAAATGTGATCATTTATCACCGTGTAAAAACAAAGACTGAGATTCGTGTTACGATCACTTCCGGCATGCGCCGTCTACTTGAAAAGTATGCCGATAAGAACTCCGATTTATTATTTCCTGTATTACAGGCGAAAGATGTTTCTTATGAAACATATAAGGTTGCTTTACGAACCTACAACCGTCGTTTGGAAAAGATAGGTGAAAAGATACATTGTCCTGTCAAACTGACCTCGTATGTTGCCCGTCATTCCTGGGCAATGTGTGCAAAAGAGCATTCCATATCAGTAACGGTAATCGGACAGGCATTAGGACATACGTCTGAAAAAGCAACTCAATTTTATCTGAGTAATCTGGATCAATCGGTAATTGATCGGGTAAATATGAAAATCACAGGGTTTGTAGAAAAGTGGATATGCAAGAGTGCAGTTAAAATTTGACACTTATTTATGGAATAAGGGTCATTGCCAATAATTTAGTAGAGCTTAAATCATAAAATACTTTCCCTATACTACTGGACAGCTTGAAAATCTATGATAGTGCAAAAGTAAAAATTTAATATTGATAAAGCTTTAGTCAAGAAACTTTTTGCGTCTTAAAAAATCATAAAATTAAGATAATACTAATGGAGTTAATGTGAAAATTAGCCTAAAATCATTCATAATGAATTGTTTATAGAAATCAAAGCTAGCCGCTATAAATTCATTAACCGAACTTAGCAGAATTAATTAATATTCAAAAGTCAATCTGTTGACGTTTGTTTAAAGAACAAGGGCCTTTGTAATACTATTTTACTAAATAAACGCTACTATCTTTTTATAAGAGATCCTGTCTCTTCTTTTTCTCAATAACAGATTCTTCTTTTTTCCCATACTGTGTTGTATATGGGTATAATTGATCTTATCCAACTTTTTTATTTAAAACAAAGGATGCATATTGTTGATATATAGCTATTTATTGGCAATGACCCTTATTCCATAAATAAGGGTCAAAAAATATAAAACACTAGTATGTCGTCCAAGAGAATGGGACTGACCAACTTTGTTATATAAAAACTTAATTCTAATAAGATGGCAATTAATTCATTACCAGTTGTTTTGACTTTTTTTAAAGGAGAAACAATGAAAGCGGAATTTATCATCTCGCTTTGTTTTTTATTGTCTTTTCTGGTTTCTTTATTTTCGCTCCCTCGTATAATAGTTATCTCCAAACGAAAACGCTTATATGATGATCCGAATGCCCGAAAAAGTCATTCGGAAGCAATCTCCCGTTTGGGAGGGTTGGTATTCATTCCTTCCATGTTTATATCATTATCATTCTCGACAGCTTTTCGTTACCTGATCGATTTCCCGTTAAATTCTTCACTGACAGGATTTACATTGTTGGAATTTCTGTTTCTATTAACCGGCAGTTTTTTCTTATTTCTGGTAGGTGTGAAGGACGATCTGGTCGGGGTACGCTACCGCAAAAAGTTTGCCGCTCAGTTTCTGGTTGCTTCCTTGTTGCCGATGGGTGGTCTCTATATTAATAACTTTTACGGGTTATTCGGGTTATATGAAATACCCGTTTTGATAGGTATTCCTTTTACAATTGTCATGATCGTATTCATTACAAACGCAGTCAACCTGATAGATGGAATTGACGGATTGGCAGCAAGTGGTGCTTTGGTATCGTTTACGACATTCGGAGTATTGTATATCCTGAAAAGCGAATGGCTGTATTCGATGCTTGCTTTTGCTATGGTGGGGTGTTTACTGCCATTCATGTATTATAATATATTCGGTTTGGCAGAACATGGCACAAAAATGTTTATGGGTGATTCCGGTTCATTATCGTTGGGATATTTATTATCTTTTTTTGCTATAAAATATGCCATGTGTGTTCCCGGGCAAGCACCGGATATTCATTGTCTGGTTATTCCTTTTTCCTTATTGTTTATCCCGCTTTTCGATGCTTTGCGCGTGATGGTGGTCCGTGCTTATCAGAAACACTCTCTGTTCCTGGCCGATCGTAATCATATTCACCATAAATGCCTGGATGCAGGTTTCAGCCATTTACAGGCAACAATCATGCTGGTTGGCTATACCATAGTAATGTTGTTTGCCAATCTGGGTTTATCCCATATTTTTGATATGAATATCTTGTTAATCATCAATGTGTTGCTGGCTATATGCCTAAATACATTGTTGAGTTCAAAAATAAAACGGAGAAAAGATGCAAAAACCTTTGATTTCAGTAGTAGTACCGGTTTATAACGGTGAGAAATATCTGTCTGCCTGTTTGGATAGCATTTGTAACCAGACGTTGCAGGAGTTGGAGATCATTGTAGTCGACGATGGTTCGACGGATGGAAGCGGACGTATAGCTGACGAATATGCTGCAAAAGACATGCGTATACAGGTTATTCATCAGAGAAACGGGCATTTGAGTGTTGCCCGTAATGCTGGATTGTCTGTGGTAAAAGGAGATTTTGTATCATTTATCGATGCAGACGATTGGATCGACAAAGAAATGCTGAAGGCCATGTGCGCGACAATGGTTTCGAATTCGTTGGATCTGGTTATTACCGGAGTCCGTGTCGAGTATCCCGGCGAGAACAGATTTTACTATCAACGGACAGATATTTATCTGGAAGCTAACACCCGTAAGGATATAAAAACTCTTTATTTCAGATTGAAAGAGTTATGTTTGTTTAACTATGTCTGGAACAAATTATATCGTGTTTCTTTTCTTCAGGCAAATAATTTGTCTTTCATTGTTGAACCGCCTTATGAGGATGAATCGTTTAATATGGAAGTTTTTATGAAGGCCTCTTCTATAGGTGTTTTGTCTGATACACCTTACCATTATATGCGTTATGATAACGGTTCCATAGTGGCCTCTTATAAAGCAGACCTGTTGAACGCCTATGCGGATAAATGTAAAATCTATCATCGTTTTTTTACTCATCTTCAAATGTCTCCCGAGTGGATAAAAGAGTCTTTACAGGAAGGCTGGTGGGATACCTATTGCGGATATGTTCAAAGCCTGTATAAGAAGAATGCCCGGCTAAGCCGTAAAAAAAGAATGGAATTGATTGAACGGCATATATATCAAGATCGTTCATTTCAGGATCTGGTTTCTGTAATACGACCTCATGACAGGATGGAAAAAGTCTTTCGTACCTTATCGCAATATGGTTCACCCCGGCAGATAGATCTGATGTATTCTACTTTATTTTACTTACGTTATCATTTGGAGGGGCTATATCGGTATTATCGTAAAACTAAACAGACAAGATGATGTATAATTCTACAATATTAATTTTATATACGGAACTGATGCCCTATAACATCATTGTTATAAAGGAATTGGTCAGAAAAGGATGTCGTGTGCATGTGGTGTTATGGGATTTGAATACAGAGACACCTTACCTTCCTCCCCAACTGGAAGGAGTCACTTATTATAATCGTTCCGCTTTTTGGAATCCGGATCATTTATTCCGGCTGGTAAAAAAACTGGGTCCGGATCTGGTTTGGACGGCAGGATGGATCGACCCTTTATACAATGAGGTAGCAGGTATGATCCGTGAAAAAATACATATTCCGGTAGTTGCCAGTAGCGATACGCAATGGCGGGGAGGCAAACAGTGGTTTAATGTATTTGCAGCCCGCTTCCGCCAACACAGGTGGTTTAGCCATATATTTGTATCCGGAGAGTGGCAGGAGATATATGCCCGTAAGTTGGGATTCCGGTCTGAACAAATACTGATGCATAATCTGTCTGCCGATGTCGATCTTTTCAGCCGGGTAGATGCGGACGGCCGGGAAAACAACTATCCGAAAAGACTATTATATGTGGGGCGTTTTGCATCGGTCAAGGGATTGACTTTCTTGCTTAAAGCCTGGAAATCTATTCCTGATCGGAAAGGTTGGACGTTAACCCTGATCGGAAATGGTCCGGAAAAAGAAAAATTAGTTGGATATCCTGATGTCGAGATATTTGATTTTATGAAGCAGGAAGATCTGGCAAAAATGATGGGAAATTCCGGTGCTTTTATTCTTCCTTCGGTGTCTGAACCTTGGGCATTGGTTCTCCATGAAGCCGCTTGTGCCGGTTTGCCGATTCTGGCATCGAATTGCTGTGGGGCGATCACCTGTTTTGTGGAAGATAAAGAAAATGGATTTTTGTTTACTCCGCGAAATATTACTTCTATTCGGAAATCGATTGAAACATTGATTGCTTTACCTGTTTCGGATTTGTTGGATATGGGAAGAAAAAGCAAAATACGATCGACAATGATAACCCCTTTAAAAGTGGCAAATACCTTATTGCAGGTTTTGTAGGCAGTATGGATAAAATATTGATTTGGATTCTTTTGTATCTTTCCCTGACAAAGGTAGTACCTCTATTGCCTGCTTTTCCCGATCTTGTTTATTATGGAGTCTTTTTGGGGAGTTTTATTTGGCTGGTAATAAGAGGCGGTTTACATATTTCCGGGAAATATTTACCGTTTCTACTGGCTATATTTTTTTCGGTATGGGTTAACGATATTCCTGCTTTTTTTCGAACTTATTTCCGGATAATGGCCTTTCTGGCTATTGTCCTGATGGTAGGACCTTTTGTAATAAATCAGCGATTGATAAAATATCGTCGGTTATTGTTGATCCGCAGTCTTATTTTTATCCGGTGGATTATTGTCGGTTCTTTTGTCGTTTGGCTGATTATGCCTTCTTTCGTTTTGGGGACAAAAGGATTTCAGGGTTTGGCAAATCATTCGATGCTGATAGGGCCGTTGGGCGGTATCTCTTTACTTTATGGTTTGTATCGTTTCTATCTGGCTGAAACAACAACTATGCGCTGTAAGGAAATAGGGCATGTTGTAATATCTTTTCTGGTCATATTGCTGGCAGGTTCACGTGCTGCTCTTGGAGGAATGATATTGGGTGTTATCGTATTTTATGTCCGTAAGTATAGGCACTATACGGCGCGCCTTATAAAAATCGGCGTGGCTTTCCTTCTTTCGCTGGTCGCTACTTTCAGTCTTTGGTGGCCTTATACGGAACGTTTGCGAAGCAAGATGGAGTTAAGTGAAAATACAGGAAATCTGACATCCTCCCGGGAAGGGTTGTGGCAGGACCGTATAAACGAATTCTATGCTTATCCTTTTTTCGGAGTCGGTTTTGCCAGTTATAATCTGGATTATGTATCCGATACGACGTATGCTATTAACATGAAAACAGGGACTGTCGAGCCGGGGAGCGGCTGGCTTTTCCTTTTGTCTTCTATGGGGTTGATAGGGTTGCTGTCTTTTTCCGTTCCGGTGGGTTATCTGTTTTTTATTATATATAAAAATGACAGTTTGGGGGTGAACGGCTCACTGATCTGTTCCCTGTTGGTTTTGTTGTCCGCCCATATGTTTTTTGAAGGATATATTGTTTCCTCAGGTGCCTATCTTTGTTTTTTCTTATGGCTTTTACTGGCAGAAAGCGAACAAATAATACAAAATAATAACAAACGATTGTCTGTATGAATCCATTGATATCTTCTGTGATAACCCGGTTGTATAAATTATTGCCCCGACAGCTTCAGTTACGGATCTGGGCTGTTGTCGCTTCTGTCTTTATTATGTCTGTATTCGACCTGATAGGGGTTGGTGTCTTATTGCCGGTTTTATTGTTGGTTTTGAATGAAAACACGATATTTCAGAATAAGTATTTGGCGGCGGCATATCAATGGGGTGGTTTTGATAATTACCGTTCATTTGTCTTTTTTGTCTGTGCGGCGATTCTGATATTTTCTGTCGGCCGGATATTGATTTGTACCTGGATACAGTATAAACAAAACAAACGGCTGTTTTCCATTTCGAGTTATCTGTCGTTACGTTTGTATGACTACTATTACTCGAAAGGTTTTTTGTATATCAAGCAGAACAACAGCCATTCTCTGATCAATAAGGTGAACGGTATTTCTTCCGGTTTGGTGCAGGGATACCTGATCCCTTACACACAGCTGATCTGCGAGTGTTTCGTGATGTTGTCGATTGTTGCCGGCTTGATACTATTCAATGTATATGTCTTTCTGCTGGTATTGCTCACTTTTGTTCCTATAACGCTTATCTATTACCGTTTTTCCCGTTCGAGGATAAAAGCGTATGGAAAAATTTTGTATTTGCTGGCTCCCCAGCGGGGGAAGCTGTTGCAACAAACATTTGTCGGATATACGGATATGGAAATGAGTAATACATTTCCGGACAGTCTGGCAAAGTTTCGGCAGTTGCTTGAAAAACAGAATGGAATTGCTCTTCGTAACCTCTTGCTCGGCGGGTCTTTGCAGAAAGCCCTGGAAGTTGCGATCGTCTGTTCGCTGGTGGTATTGATCTTGGCGAGCCAATTGCTGGAACTGCCCTCTTTGGGTATGATAATAGGCCTTTTTGCCATCGCTGTATATCGTGTATTGCCGGGATTGATCCGTAGTACGGGATACTATTTCAATATGAAAGGCAATTCGTTCGCGGTGGAATTACTGGAAGATCTGGAGGAGGAGCAGAAAGAGGAACGAACACTTGTACAGATGCCGCTCGGATACGAGCGTACGATCGCTATTCGTAACCTTAGTTTTTCGTATGACAAGAAAGTGAAAGTACTGGAAAATATATCACTGGAAATCCATAAAGGTGATTTTATCGGATTCCGTGGTGAGTCGGGTTCTGGTAAATCGACCTTATTTCATTTGCTGTTGGGATTCCTCCAACCTGATTCGGGGGGCATTTACGTTGACGATCTGCTGTTGTCTCCTGACAAGTTGGTGTCGTGGCGAAGTAAGATCGGATATGTATCGCAACAACTGTTTATGATAGAAGGAACTTTGCTGGATAATATAGTAATGAGTTCGGGTAAGGTTATTCCCGACAGAAAACGGGTGTCGGAAGTGATTCGACTGGCTTCCCTGGATAAATTTATCGGTACATTGCCTGATGGTGTGGATACCCCGGTAGGTGAGGGAGGATGTCTGCTATCCGGAGGACAGCGGCAACGGTTGGGCATTGCCCGGGCTTTATATAAAAAAGCAGATATATTAATGTTCGATGAAGCAACCTCTTCTTTGGACGAAACAACCGAACATGCCATCAACGATGCCATTGTCCGGTTGTCGGATGCTTGTCCGGGCCTAACGCTGTTGGTTATTTCCCATCGTTCGGAATCGTTGGCTGTTTGCCGGAAAGTGATAAATATCGAAGAACTCGGGAGAAAAGTTCGGTATTCTGCTTCTGAAGAGTTTATCCCAGCAGTTTCACCAGGTAACCTCCCGTAGCGCAAACGATCAGTGCCCATCCCATCAAATTTTCGGGGGAGGGGGAGTTTTCCGGTAAAGCGATAGTATCGTTCCGATGGCCGCCAGTGCCACTTCCGTGTTGCGGAGAATGAGTGCCAGTGTGGCTACCGCCGCCAGGCTCAGGCTGATGGCATTGATGCCTCCCTTTGCCCCGAAAAATCAGGCGCGTCACGGATAACAAGAAGTCGAAGATAACTTTTAAAGTGTTCATAATAAAGAATCGTTTAATGTGTAATACCAGGCATTATACCGGTGATGTAGGAACTGATGCTAACCAGCATCTTCTGATAGTCAGACCGGTTGTCTCCGTTCATTTCACTGATGTAGTGGCTATATGAAATCTCTTTGGCATACGCTTCGGGATGAAAACTCATAGCAGCTGCAAACGGATAAGCCGTAGTGATCAGCCGGGCAAAATCGAAGAAACTCTGCTGCGGCATCGGGTAAATACGAAACTGAAGATGCGACTTTTCTCCCGGTTCTGTTTTATTGCCATTCCAATAGATATTGGATTTGCCGTAGCCGGTAATACCGAAGTAGTTGTGATACATTTTGCAGAGATCGCTTTCTCCCCAGCCGCTTTCGATAGCCGCCTGGGCAAGGATAACGACCGGATTCATTTTGTAATGTTCTCCGGCTGCTTGTGCAGCCGGAAGAAATTGTTGGATAAATTCTTGTTTATACATAATATGGACTATTCGATCACCGGTCTGTCATCTTCCGGAGTGGAGGGTGATGACTTTTCGGATGATAACGGTTTAATTTCTTCATACGTAGCATTCCTGCGAATGTCGTTCAACATGGTTCCCGGAACATACACGATACGTGCATTCTTGAAAAGAGAGGTGTCGAAATCATCGACAGT
>OGPA01002354.1_pt1 | contig 13701 bp, 9 predicted proteins | sample 1552841 | NCBI WGS metagenome assembly OGPA01 (sample SAMEA2579916, study PRJEB22360) | human gut metagenome | reverse complement strand
GGACATGCACCCGTCGGATTGTCCAAACGTGGAAGAGACACGGAATCTGATGCAACCATTCGATCGGAAGAAATGCTCACATTTTTCTCCAACGAATATTCCATCTGCATTTCCATCTGAAATCCCACGATATGATCTTCTGATAATATTACTTATCAACATACGATATGTTTATTGCGACAATTCCTTTTTATACAGGAACCTCTATTTGTGAGAAGATGCCTCGCGGATCAGTCCCATGATCGTCTCGATGGAGTTTGTGACCTTGCTGTGCTCCATGGCATCGATATAAGCGTCCTTTTTGTGGAAGACATGGTCGATGGCTTCCAGCAGAGTGGTGTTGGTCAGCTCCTCCTCCTCAAGAACATAACTGAATCCCTGGGAACGGAAAGAGTTGGCGTTTAAGATCTGATCGCCGCGGCTGGCTGCTGCCGGGAGCGGAATCAGAATATTCGGCTTGCGCAGTGCGAGAAGCTCGCAGATTGCGTTGGCTCCGGCGCGGGAGATGACAAGGGAGGAGAGCGCGAACAGATCGGCAAGTTCCTCGTTGGCATACTCAAACTGGGCATAACCGGCGATGGCGTTCAGGGAAGTGTCCACATTTCCCTTGCCGCACAGGTGAATGACATTATAATTTTTAATCAGTTCCGGAAGCAGATCCCGGATGGCGGTATTGATGGCACGGGAGCCGCTGCTTCCGCCGACGACCAGAAGTGTTGGCTTTGCGGAATCTGTAAAATTACAGAGTGCAAAAGCACGGTCGGCATCTCCGGACAGTAATTCCGCGCGGATGGGCGTGCCGGTAAGCACGGCTTTTTCCTCCGGAACATGTGCCAGTGTCTCCGGGAAATTGCAGCATACTTTTGTGGCTTTTGGAATTGCAATGCGGTTGGCAAGTCCCGGCGTGAGATCCGATTCATGGATGATCGCAGGAATATGGCAGCGGCTTGCTGCAAGCACAACTGGCACGGAGACAAAGCCTCCCTTTGAGAAAACAACATCCGGCTTTAATTTTTTCAAAAGACGGACGGACTGATGATAGCCTTTTAAAACTTTGAACGGATCCGAAAAATTTTTCGGATCAAAATAACGCCTGAGCTTTCCGGACGAGATACCGTAATACGGCACACCCTGCTCCTCGATCAGCCGTTTTTCGATTCCCTCATAGGAACCGATGTAGGATATTTCATAACCTTCCTTCTGCAGAGCTGGAAATAAAGCAATGTTCGGCGTTACATGCCCTGCAGTTCCCCCTCCGGTCATAACAATTTTCTTCATAGTAAGAATCCCTTTCCTAATGGTCTGCTTCCCTTATTTATAATACCCTTATGCATAAAAGTCAAGAAAAGACTTGGAGATCGAGCTTTGTGGCGGCAATGGAAAAAGGGTGCGGATAATGCTGGCACGGTATGTAAAAAGAATGTCGCAAATTGCGGTGAGATCACGGGGAAATCCTCTTTTCAAATCCGTGCAGGTCTCTTATAATATAGAAGAAATCGGACAGGGAAAAGTCTGATCGGAAAGAGAGGTAATGGACATGCTCTGGCTGGAACATATTTCACCGGAACAGTTGCAGATGGGAGCTGCGGTATGCAATCTGCTCACCGTGATGCTTCTGATTGTCACATTACATAAGATAAACAGAATCCAGAGATATATACAGAAGAAACAGACCGGCACGGACAGAAAGGAGAGCATAGAGTGCGAGGAACTTTCTCCGACGCAATGCGATTCACAATGTAAAGAAGCAGCTGATGAGGTGAAAAAATACCCGGCGGACATGCTGATCGATGAGGTTATTGAAGAGGTATTTTCTTAAGAAAATCTTCATAAAAACGAAAAACTGGCAAAATGCACAAAAAACAGCCGGAAGTCTTGTAAAATGGGGCTTCCGGCTGCCTCTTTCTATAGAAAAACAACGGCATGAAGACGCGGAAAGCCCCGAAAACTTGACAAAAAACAGTACCTTTGTTATAATTCCTGCTGTAACAAATCCGTAACAATTGTAACAAAATATGAATAAAACAGCACAAAGGTGTAATACTATTTCAATAAACATGTGATTACACCGATGGAGGGTTCTATGAGTTTGAAGAAAAGAGCGATTGAGGGAATCGTGGTTGCCGGATCTCTGGTGATGATGAGCACAATCGCACAGGCTGCTGATCTTGACGGAGTACAGGTAAGGAATGCAGCGGTACAGGCAGAGACGGACTTCGCTACAGGGGGAACAGCAGGAGTTGTTGCCCGGTTAGATCAGTTAGAAGCAGAGGCATTTGGTGATATTGAAGCGGCGACAGCCGGTGTGAACCAGACAGGAAGACTTCTGGTCGCTACGGCGGAGGAAGCGGTTTCGGATACAGAAGCTGCGGAGACATTAGATGCACAGCTGCAGCAGGCCGAAGCAACAGAGGCACAGCAGGCAGATGCTGAGCAGAGCGAGACAGAGGCAGCGCAGAGCCAGGCAGATGGTGAGCAGACAGCGGATGCAGAGCAGACAGATGCCGGCGAGCAGTCGGAGGATGCACAGAGCACGGATGCAGATCAGATGTCTGCGGAAGAGCAGGAGTGGCAGAACCGCCTGATGGCAGATGTCGACGATTTCCTGTATATCAGGGAATCTGGAGACGAAAATGCAGCGATTGTCGGCAAATTATACAAGGGAGATGTGGCGGAGATCGCCGAGACAGGCGATACCTGGACACATGTGGAATCCGGAAACGTAGACGGATATGTGAAAAATTCCTACTGCGTGACGGGATCGGAAGCATATACCTATGCGAACGATACATTTGATACAGAGGTAGAGATCCAGACGAACGGACTTCGCATCAGAAGCAGCGCAGACCCGGACGCGTCCGTGCTGGCAGCGGTATCGACGGGAATGACTTTCCCGCTGGATGCAGATGCGGAGACCGTAGACGGATGGGTTGCGATTGATTACAAGGGAACCACCGGTTATGTGAGCGCAGAGTATGTGACGACGGAGCTTGCACTCGGTGAGGCTGTCACGATCGAGGAGGAGCAGGCCGCAGCTGCGAAGGCTGCGGCAGAAGCGGCAAAGTCCGCACAGGTGTCCAGCGCGGGTACCGTTCAGAATTCTGCAGTGTCCGCTTCGGTGGATGATGTGACACTGCTTGCCGCACTGATTCAGTGCGAGGCAGGAAACGAGTGCTACGAAGGACAGCTTGCAGTCGGTGCGGTTGTCATGAACCGTGTGAGATCCGGCAGATATGCGGGCAGCATTTACGGTGTAATATATCAGGCAGGACAGTTCCCACCGGCAGGAAGAGGAGCCGTTGCAAGCATTGCTGCAAACGGTCCGAAGTCCAGCTGCATTCAGGCAGCACAGGAAGCACTCAACGGTGCTGACAATACGGGCGGTGCGACATGCTTTAGCAGAGCTTCTTCCGGACACGCGGGTGTGGTAATCGGGAACCACGTATTTTATTAAACAGGAATCATGGCAGAGCCGTGGGAAATGATGAGACATTTCCTACGGCTTTTCTTGTATTTTCAAATTAAATATAGTAATATGATATTTAACGGGGAAAATTGTGTTAGAGATCCGGGCAGAAAAGAATTGGAGGTTAGATAATGGGAGGATTATTAGTAGCATTTTTGATTTTGGTTATTCTGATATTGGCAGTTGTGGTGTCCTGTATTAAGATCGTACCGCAGGCGCATGCGTATATTGTGGAGCGTCTGGGCGGATATCTTGCAACATGGCCGGTAGGTCTTCATCTGCTGATACCGTTTATTGACCGCGTGGCGAAGAAGGTTACCCTGAAAGAGCAGGTAGTTGATTTCCCGCCGCAGCCGGTAATCACAAAGGATAATGTTACGATGCAGATTGATACGGTCGTTTATTTCCAGATCACAGATCCGAAGCTGTATGCATACGGTGTGGAGAACCCGCTGATGGCGATCGAAAACCTGACCGCAACGACACTGCGTAACATCATCGGTGATCTCGAGCTGGATGAGACACTGACATCCAGAGAGACGATCAACACGCAGATGAGAGCAACACTTGATGTGGCAACTGATCCTTGGGGCATCAAGGTAAACCGTGTAGAGCTTAAGAATATCATTCCGCCTGCAGCGATCCAGGATGCGATGGAGAAGCAGATGAAGGCAGAGCGTGAGCGAAGAGAAGCGATCCTTCGTGCAGAGGGTGAGAAAAAGTCTACCGTCCTCGTGGCAGAAGGTAAGAAAGAGTCCGCAATTCTCGATGCAGAGGCAGAGAAGCAGGCAGCGATCCTTCGCGCAGAGGCGAAGAAGGAGGCAACCATCCGCGAGGCAGAAGGTCAGGCTGAGGCAATTCTTAAGATTCAGCAGGCAAACGCAGACGGTCTCCGCATGATCAAGGATGCGGCTCCGGATCAGGGCGTCATCCAGTTAAAGAGCCTTGAGGCATTTGCAAAGGCGGCAGACGGCAAGGCGACGAAGATCATCATTCCGTCTGAGATTCAGGGAATCGCAGGGCTGGCAAAATCTGTGACAGAAATAGCTCTGGAGAACAAATAGAACATCGGATAGATCAGATTAAAAATAGGGGGCTGTCACGAGAGTGGCAGCCTGTTTATTCTGCAACAGGAAGCACTAAGCGACAAGGAGGAACGCAATCATGAACTTAAAAGGACGCAATTTCTTAAAACTGATGGATTACACACCGGAAGAGATTCTCTACCTGATTGATCTGGCAGCGGATCTTAAGAGCAAGAAGAAGCAGGGAATTCTGCATGACAGTCTGATCGGAAAAAATATCGCGCTGATTTTCGAGAAGACAAGCACCCGCACACGGTGTTCTTTTGAGGTGGCAGCACATGATCTCGGAATGCATGTGACTTACCTTGATCCATCCGGTTCGCAGATCGGCAAAAAAGAGAGCATCCCGGATACCGCCCGTGTGTTAGGACGTATGTTTGATGGTATTGAATACCGTGGATATGGACAGGATATCGTCGAGGAGCTTGCAAAATATGCAGGCGTACCGGTATGGAACGGCCTGACCAACGAGTTTCATCCGACACAGATGCTTGCAGATATGCTGACGATCCGTGAGCACCTTGGCAGATTAAAAGGTGTGAGACTGGTTTACATGGGCGACGCACGTTATAATATGGGTAATTCCCTGATGGTGACCTGTGCAAAACTCGGTATGGATTTTGTTGCATGTACAAGCAAAAAATACTTCCCGGATGCAAAACTGGTAGAGTATTGCGAAGGTGTTGCAAAAGAAACGGGCGCTTCTATTACCCTGACAGAGGATGTTAAAGAAGGAACAAAAGATGCAGATGTTATTTATACGGATGTCTGGGTATCCATGGGTGAGCCGGATGAGATCTGGGAGGAGCGTCTCCACGATCTGATGCCATATCAGGTAAATAAAGAAGCTATGGCAAATGCAAAAGAGGGTGCCATTTTCATGCACTGTCTGCCGGCATTCCACGACTTAAAGACCAGGATCGGCAAGGAAGTTTATGAGAAATTCGGTTACAGTGAGTTGGAAGTAACGGATGAAGTATTTGAGGGCAGACAGTCTGTCGTATTTGACGAGGCGGAAAATCGTATGCATACGATCAAGGCAGTGATGCTTGCAACGCTTGGAGATTAGTGTGAAAAATTGTGCTGGCACACAAATGTAAGATGAGCAAAGAACAGTGTACCGGGTATGGATATTTTGGAGGAAACAGATGAGGACACAGCTACTAGCGGCATTAAAGGAAGCCGATGATTATATTTCCGGTCAGGAACTGTGTGAGCACTTTGGAGTATCGCGCACTGCAATCTGGAAAGCGGTGAAGCAGTTAAAAGAGGCTGGATATGTGATCGAGGCAGTGCAGAATAAAGGATACAAGATCGTGTCGACACCGGACTGCCTGAATACGGCAGAACTGGAAAGCATCCGGAAAACAAAGTGGGCAGGTCGTGAAATTTTTTATTTTGATACAATTGATTCCACAAACACAAAGGCAAAACAGCTTGCGGAGGAAGGACATCCGACTGGAACGCTGGTTGTTGCGGAAAAACAGGAAGCAGGCCGCGGCCGCCGTGGAAGAGGATTTGAATCACCGGCGGGTGTCGGGATATTTATGACTCTGGTGCTCAAACCGGATTTTGCACCGGATCGCGCTTCTATGCTGACGCTCATAGCAGCGCTTGCAGTATCGAAAGCCATCTCGGAGAAAACTGGACAGGAAGCAGAGATCAAATGGCCGAACGATATTGTTATCCATGGAAAAAAAGTCTGCGGGATCTTAACAGAGATGAGTACCCAGATGGATTACATTAATTATATCGTTATCGGGATTGGCATCAATGTGCAAAATGAATCTTTCCCGGAGGAAATCGGAGAGGTCGCAACCTCACTTCGGATCGAGAGCGGAAAAAAACAGAACCGTGCGGCGATCATAGAAGCTGTCTGGGAAGAATTCGAGCATTATTATGACCGGTTTATGGCATATCAGGATTTACGGGATCTGCGGAAGGAATACGATGCAAGCCTTGCCAATAAAGGGCAGAAGGTAAGAGTGTTAGACCCGAAAGAGCCATTTGAGGGAGTGGCACAGGGCATTACCGACCGGGGCGAATTAATCGTGGATACCTGGGAAGCAAGAAAACTGGTGTCTTCCGGGGAAGTATCTGTCCGCGGGATTTATGGATATGTATAGATATGCATCGAGATAGATGTTTATAGGATAGACAGGAAAAGCCACATTTACCAGATATAAAAAAGGCATAAATAAGAAAAAGACTAACTATTAAAAGTCAAGTCTGAAAATGAAATATTTTGAATGAATTGCAGAAATGCATTTCAGATATATTTGTACCTTGAAAACTGTATGACAAAAAGAGTGTCATTAGCGGCACTCAGCTAGGAGATATTTACAGAAAACAATTAGGATGCACTACTGTATGATTGCCCTGTTTTTTCCATTGCATAAATGGTTCTTACTAGTTTCTTTGTAGCATGGGATAAAGCAACATTATAATGCTTGCCCTCTGCTCGCTTTTTGGCAAGATATGTTCCAAATGATTCATCCCAATGGCAGACATATTTAGTCGCATTGTAAAGGGCGTATCGAAGATAGCGAGAACCACGTTTTTCCATATGGGAGTAACAGTTATCAAGTTGCCCAGATTGATAGGTAGATGGGGACATTCCGGCATAGGCAAGTATCTTGTCAGGGGAATCAAAACGACTGAAGTCACCGATTTCTGCAATAATCATGGCACCCATACGGTAGTTGATTCCGGGGATGCTAAGAATCGGAGAATTAACCTCATCCATAATGGATTTGATTTCGGTTTCAATTTCGTCAATCTCAGAAGTTAATTCCTGAATGAGCTTAATGGTATGTTTCAGTTCCAGAGACTTCGCTGGCATATTTGAACCGATTGAGTTTCTGGCGGCTTCACGAAACATTACTGCTGTATCTTTGCCATATCTGCCATGTGAGCTTTCAGAAAGCAGATTTGTAAGTCTGGTAAGATGCGCAGATGCAACAGCATGAGCAGACGGAAATTCAGATAATAGGGCATAAACGGATGCCATATGGATTGTTGGAACAAGCTTCTCTAATTCAGGGAAAAGAATACAAATAAGGCGAGATACAGAGGTCTTGAGCTTTGCTCGCTCCTGTACTTTATCAAAACGATAACGAGTTAATGACTTTAGTTCTTCGTTATGGTAAGATGTGTCTGAGTAGGACTTCAAGTCCACATCAGACATGATCATAGAAGCGATGGTATGGGCATCCACTTTATCCGTTTTCGTCTTTCTAAGGCTTAAACTTTTTCTGTAAAGATTGGTATGTAACGGATTGATAACGTAGGTCGGCAAACCTTTATCAAGAAGGAATCCCAGAAGATTGTAGCTATAGTGTCCAGTGGCTTCAAGCCCTACTTTTACTTTGGTTAAATCATCTGATACGGATTGTACTTTCTGAAACAAGGTTTCAAAACCCTTACGGTTGTTAGGAATGGTAAAAGATTTGAATAATGCTTCACCATCTGAATTGGTAATAAAACAGTCGTGTTTGTCCTTAGCAACATCAATTCCGACGTATATCATAAAAATCTCCTTTGAGTAAATATTTTGATACTGTTTAGAACCACTGGTACTCCTTGCGATTGTAACCTCGTTCTAAATAAACCGTCATGCGGTATCTAACTGATTAACAAATATACAAAGAGACTGTGGTTGTAGCCTTTCTTAAACCATCAAGTGGTAGGAGTGTGAAAACAATCCACAGTATCTCCAAAATTATAGCATACAGACCTTGGAGAGGGTCTATAAACACTACTACTTTATAATACGAGGAGAAAAAATGAGTAAACAAAAGAAACAAAAGAAACAAAAGAAAAATAATGTATTGCAATCAATGGAGAATACTTGTGATGATACAAAGAGAAATTCTAGGGCAGTAGCTATGATTTCGATGATATCAATATTTTTTACAGTAACAGCCATAATGTTCAATTTAGGAAAAAATATAATTTCAAATTGGCCAATCAATGGTGGGACTCTGTATTATTTTTTGTGGGTGATTATAGTGGTAGAAATTAGTATATTTCTTCTTATAATTGGAGATGTTTTTATATTTTTATATTATGAATTTAGACGGTATGATTTATGTCAAAAGAATATATTGGACTTGGATGAAAAAACAGACAGGTGGTACACAAATTTGCTATTTGACTATATTATATTTATCGGAAGTTCATTGTTGGGCATTATTTTAGCAGGTTGCATATATATTTTAAATGATACGGGTTGGATAAGGGTTGTTGGATATATAGAAGGAGTGGTAATTTTAATAGTTTTTTTAGTTGTGATAGGCACTTTTTTTAAAGATAAAAAAGAATTGGTATGGAAAACCGTAAAGAAAATAGGAATTATTATGATTATAGCAGTAAGTGTTTTTTTTACGATATTAATTGCTTTAGTGTCTACTGATGGGACATTATCTTGTTCTTTTAAAAGTGATGGTACCGTGATAATCGAAAATGCAAAAGATGATACCTTTAATGATGCGAATATAATAATTATGGATAGTTCAGAGCATAAGATATATGAAAAGAAAATTGCAAAAGATGATACATTAATAGCTATTGAAGCTTTGAAGAAGAATATGAGTGATACAGAAAATTCACCTGAATTTCAAAGTTTATCCGGAGAGATGCAACATTGGAAGTATCTATTTGGCATTAATACTGTTGGATTGTCTGATGGTGAATATTATTTTTTGATAAATATATCAGAAGGAAACACGACAATACAAATAAAAAATATGTTTCAAGTACAAGAGGGAGTCTATTTTTATGCTAAGGATAGTTTAAAGAAAAAATATTAAATAAAATCACAGATATACAAAACAACAAAGGGGAAATTATGTCATTACAATTTATTTTTGGGGGATCAGGTAAAGGAAAAAGCTATTATTTACAGCATTTCATTTCAAAGGAAGCGAAGCTTTTTCCGGAGAGACAATATCTGTTCGTCGTGCCGGAGCAGTTTACGATGCAGACACAAAAAGAATTGATCGCGATCAGCGATGAAAAAGGTATTATGAATATTGACGTGCAAAGCTTTCTGCGGCTGGCATTTCGTGTGCTTGCCGAAACAGGAACAGCAAGTATGCCGATACTGGATGATATGGGCAAGACCATGATCTTAAAAAAAGTGCTTGCTAATCTGGAAGGAGAACTTACTTATTTTGGAAGAAATATTCATAAAAAGGGTTATGTGCTGGAGATCAAATCCTTTGTATCGGAATTGATGCAATATGGAGCGGATGAGACAGTTGTAGAAGAAATGATCCAAAAAGCCGACAGGCAGCCGGTACTTCGTCAGAAACTTACCGATATTAAGAAGATCTATAAAGCGTTTGTCGAATATTTATCGCAGAATTATATTACTTCCGAAGAAATCTTAACGGTGCTTACGAAAGTAACAAAAGAGTCAGAGATTTTAAAAGACAGCGTGGTTTGTCTGGATGGTTTTACCGGTTTTACTCCGACACAGTATCAGTTCATTGAACAACTGCTTTGTGTTGCACGAAAAGTATATATATCCGTAACGATCGCACCGGGAGAGTCTGTTTTAAAAGTGGGAGCAGAGCATAAGCTTTTTCATATGAGCCAGAAGACGATCTGCCGGCTACGCAAACTCGCCAAGGAGCATCGTGTAGAAGTGGAGGAAGATATCCGGGTTGGAGAGGATTTCGAAAAGACACGTTTCGCTATGGCACCCGGAGTACGTGTGTTAGAAGAGCAGCTTTTTCGTTATCCGTTTTCGTCATGCCACGAAAAGGTAGAAGATGTTACGATCCATGTATTAAAACAGCCGGAAGAGGAAGTTGCGTTTGCTGTAGAGCAGATTAGCAACCTGCTTCGAAAAGAAGACTGCCGTTACCGGGATATTGCTGTGGTGGCAGGAGATCTCGAAGTGTATGGAAAACTTGCAAAAGAACTTTTTGCGCAAAATGAGATTCCCTGCTTTGTGGATCAGAAGAAAAGCATTCTTTTGAATCCTTATGTAGATATGCTAAGTGCGGTGATCGACATTTTTCTGACGAATTTTGAGATGCAAAAAGTGATCCGTTTTGAGAAAAATCTTTTTTCGGCAGCCAGCTTAGAGCAGTGCAACCTGTTAGATAATTTTCTTCGTGCAACGGGAATCCGTGGATATCGCAAATGGTGTGAAGTCTGGGATCCTAAGTGGGCTTTTCGAAACCTTTCGAAAGAAATGCATGCAGCACTTAATGTTACGTTAGATACCATACGTCAGGAGACTTTGGATCAGCTTGGCGGACTTTACGAACAGATCGGACGCGGAAAGCATACGGTCAGGGAATATGCACAGGCTTTTTGTGAATGGATGGAAGAAGAGAAACATTATCTGAAGATTCAGGAAATGGTTGAAACATTTACACAACAGGGAGAACGTGACCTTGCAAGAGAATACAGCCAGATTTACGAAATTGTTTTAGGTGTTTTTGAGCGTTTAGTTGAGCTTTTAGGTGACGAAGAAATGAATCTTCGTGAATTTAAAGAAATCATAGATACCGGATTTAGTGAGGCTCGTATCGGACTGATCCCTCCGGGAGTTGACCAGGTTGTCGTGGGTGATATGATCCGTACCCGTCTTGCGAATATCAAATATCTTTTCTTCCTCGGAATGAATGACAATAATGTTCCAAAGAGCGGAAGTCATGGCGGTGTTCTTTCGGATTCGGAACGTCTTTTCCTTGCCCGGGAAGAATTTGAACTGGCACCGACGGTAAGAGAAAATGTCTATATGGAGCAATTCTACCTGTATCTTAATCTGACAAAGCCATCGAGACATTTGTATCTGACATTTTGTGAATCGGGAAACGATGGTAAAGCTTTGAATCCTTCGTATATGATCGACAAAGTACAAAAGATCCTGCCGAAAGTTTCGATCCGTGTCGAGGACAGAAGGCAGGATGACAGTTATCTGCTTGGTACAAGCTTTGGAAAAGAATATCTGATACAGGGATTGCGAAACAGAGAAGATCAAACGGTACCGGATAAATGGAAAGAAGTATTTGCTTTCTATAACAGAGATCCTAAGCGGAAAAAAGAACTGGAAGATCTGATAGAAGCTGCTTTCTATCGGGAAACCGAAACGAAACTTTCGAAAGAAGCCGTAAAGGCTTTGTATCATAATATATTGACCGGAAGTACATCGCAATTTGAGCGGTATGCCGCCTGTGCATTTTCGTATTTTTTGCAATATGGACTTCATTTGCGGGAGAGACAGGAACATCAGGTAGAATTTTTTGATATTGGAAATATTGTACATGAGGCATTAGAGCTTTATACCAGACAGTTGATCACAGAGAAGAAAAAGTGGCAGGATATCAGCGAAAAAGAACAGCATGTTCGTGCAAACCAGTGTATTAACAGCGTTGTGGAACGATATCGTGAAGGAATTTTATACGATACCGAGCGTGATACCTATCTGATCAACCGCTTACGGAGAATCCTGCATCGGACAATCCATACGATCACAAGGCAGATGGAAGCAGGTTCTTTTGATACGGTAGATAGCGAAGTTGGATTTGAATTACTTAAAAATGTTTCGGAAACGAAAGAGCAGGATCTGCTTCGCCTGATCGGAAGGATCGACCGTGTTGACCGTATGGAAGAAAAGGGTTCTTTGTATGTTAAGATCGTAGATTATAAGACCGGGAAAAAGGCATTATCGTTATCGGATCTTTATTATGGATTGCAAATGCAGCTTATGATCTATTTGAAAGCGACTGTCGAAGAGACACAAGAAAAGACAAAAAAACTTGTCGTTCCGGCTGCTGTTTTGTATTACAACATTGATGATCCGATGGTTGAGACGATGAAGCAGGATCAGGAACAGATCAACAATGAAATATTTAAGCAGCTTCGTATGGAAGGGCTTGTTAATGAGGATGATCCGGTCTTGCCGGCAATGGACCATTGTTTTGAAAGCGAAGAAGGCACATTGCCTTTGGATGTCAGTTCCGATGTTATACCGGTTGCAACCGATAAGAAGGGACAGTTAAAGAAAGCGTCTAAAACATTGCAAACAAAGGATTTTGAGACCTTAATGCAATTTACCGATAAGAAGTTAAAAGAGATTCATGATGCGATACAGCAAGGTGAGATTGCAATAAATCCATACCGGAGAAATGATGCAAGCGGTGAAACAGCGTGTCAGTACTGCCCGTATCACAGTGTTTGCCGTTTTGATATCAAGATACCGGGGAATCATTATCGTGTCTTTGACAAAATGACAGAAGATATGGTGCTTTACGAGGCAGAAAAAAAGATCAATGGGGAAGAAAAAGAGGAAAATAGTAAAGAGCAGGATCTTTTGCAGCAAACCGGGAAATTAGAGAAAGGTGATGAAAAATAGAATGGCAGAAACAAAATGGACGAAGGACCAGCAATTAGTCATTGATCTGAGGGACCGAAATATTTTAGTTGCAGCGGCAGCAGGATCGGGAAAGACGGCTGTTTTGGTCGAAAGGATCATTGAAGAGATCACCGAAGAAAAAAATCCTAAAGACATTGATAAACTTTTAGTCGTAACATTTACGAAAGCGGCAGCGGCAGAAATGCGAACACGTATCGGAAATGCGTTGGAACTGCGGATAGAAGAAAATCCGGATAATGAACATATCCAAAAGCAGGCAAGTTTATTGCATCTGGCACAGATTACAACGATTGACAGTTTTTGCCAGTCTATTATTAAGAACTACTTTCATATTATCGATCTGGATCCGGTCTTTACGGTTGGCGATGAGACAGAACTCGGATTGATGAAGCAGGATGTACTGGAGGAAGTTTTAGAACAGAATTATGCCAGAGCAAAAGAGGAAAAGGATGATGCATTTTTGGCATTTACAGACATTTTTGCGACAGGGCGTACGGATCATGAGATAGAAGAGCTGGTACTCAATCTGTATGAAGCATCCCGAAGTTTTCCGTGGCCGTCAGAATGGTTAGATGGCATTCCGGAAAGCTATGCTTGTACGGATATAGAAGAGTTTGAGCAGTCCGCATGGATGAAGAGTCTTATTGCCTATCTTAGAAAAACGATAAAAAGCTTCTTGAATATTGCATACAAAGCATTACAAATATGTGATGCAAGTGGTGAGCTTTTTGAGTATTCACCTGCGATCGAAGCGG
>OGPA01002348.1_pt1 | contig 13723 bp, 9 predicted proteins | sample 1552841 | NCBI WGS metagenome assembly OGPA01 (sample SAMEA2579916, study PRJEB22360) | human gut metagenome | reverse complement strand
TGGTGAGAAAAGAAAAATATGAGCTTCCACCAGAGGCAATCAGAGAAATGATTATCAATGCACACTGTCATCGAAATTTATTGGATGAATCCTGCATTCAGGTTGCGGTTTATGATGATCGACTGGAAGTGACTTCTCCGGGCGGACTGTACAATGGACTGACATACGAGGAAGTCATGAACGGTCATTCTAAAATCCGAAATAAAGCAATTGCCAATATTTTTAGCCAGATGGGACTGGTAGAAGCATGGGGTAGTGGGGTAAAAAGAATTCTTAATGCTGCGAAGGAATATGGACTTCCAGAACCAAAATTTCAAGAATTTGATAATATGTTTCGAGTAGAATTATTCCGTAATTCTTTACCGATGACTTCAGAAAATAAACACATCGGAGAAACATCGGAGAAACATCGGAGAAACATCGGAGAAACATCGGAGAAACATGGAATAGTTGAGCTTAATAGTACTCAGCAGGAAATAGTAAAGTTACTTTTGGAGAATAACCAGTTATCAGCAGCAAAATTAGCAGAAAAGATTGGCGTTGCCAGTCGAAATATAGAAAGCAATATTAAAAAATTAAAAGAATTTGGTATTCTTGTCCGACATGGTTCTCCTAAAAATGGATATTGGGAAGTTACAGATTGTGGGGAAAAGAACAATGAAGATACCGAATGATGTCCTATCGCATGGAAATTGTAGAAGACAAGGATGAAGGCGGTATTGCAGCAGCTATGGGAAGCACCATGCCAACTACAGCAAATCCTACAGCACAGGGAATGATCTCTGTGATATCTTTCGCAGTAAATGTATTTATTTTTGCATACATTCTGAAACGTGCGAAAGCTCAGAAAAAGAATCCGTGGAAAGAAGAAATCTTCACAGACACAAGAGATTATCAGGAAGCAATGGCAAGAGCAAAATAAAGAGAATAAAAGAATTTAGAAGAATCCTGTACGGCTGCAGTAAAACTGTTTCTGTACAGGATTTCTTTGTCTTATTCTAACGCAATTATACGTGACAAACATGGTGGCAATCACGTATACTCAAATCATATCAGAAAGTTATGGATGAAAGGGAGAAATCTATGATATTACGGAAAAGTATTTTGTCGGTCGTGCTTACTATTGCAATGCTTATGCCGCTTGCACAGGCTGTTACGGTGAAGGCAGCAGATGATACAAAACAGATAGATGTCTTGTTTACTCATGACACGCATTCCCACCTGGACAGCTTTTCCACGATCGTAAATGGAGAACAAAAAGAAGTCGGCGGATTTGCAAAAATAAAGACATTGATCAATGAAAAAAAGAAAGAAGATCCAGATACACTCATACTGGATGGCGGTGATTTTTCAATGGGAACGCTGATCCAGACGGTATATGATACTGAGGCAGCGGAGCTTAGAATGCTTGGATATCTTGGATATGATGTGACTACATTTGGCAATCATGAATTCGACTATCGATCCCAGGGGCTTGCCAACATGCTTAAGGCAGCCAAAAGCTCCGGAGAGACACTGCCTGAGATCGTAGTGTGCAATGTGGATTGGGACAGCATGGAAAAGGCTGGGCTAAACGACGGTCAGAAACAGATACAGTCAGCGTTTGAAACATATGGTGTGAAGGACTATGTAATGGTACAGAAAGGTGACGTAAAGATCGCCGTTGTCGGTGTCTTCGGAAAAGATGCCTTGGAATGCGCACCAACCTGTGAATTATCCTTCAAGGATCCTGTTGAGGCCGTTAAGAAAACAGTAGAAGAAATCAAGAAAAACGAAGAAGCAGACATGATCGCCTGTGTTTCTCATGGTGGAACCTGGGAAGATGAAAGCAAGTCGGAGGACGAACTCCTTGCCAAGGCGGTTCCGGATCTTGATCTGATCATCAGTGGACATACACATTCAGAGCTGCAGGAGGCAATCCAGCACGGAAATACCTATATTGTATCCTGTGGTGAATACGGAAGAAATCTTGGCTCTCTTTCGATGACGCAGAATTCTGACGGACGCTGGGATCTGAGCTCTTATGAACTGATTCCTGTATCCGAGGATGTAAAAGCCGACAAGGCAACACAGGAGCGTATCGACGCATTGATGGACACGGTGGATACGAATTACCTTGCAGACTTTGGTTATACAAGAAAAGAAGTTCTTGCGCAGAACGATGTGGAATTTAACAGCCTGGAGGAAATGGGCACAGAGCATAAAGAACTGAATCTTGGGGATATCATGGCAGATGCCTACGTATATGCTGTGGAAAATTCAGAGTATTATGATGGAGACCCGGTAGATGTAGCGGTTGTACCGAGTGGGACTGTACGTGACACGTATACAAAGGGTGATATTACCGTAGAAGATGTATACAATTCATTTTCACTTGGAATTGGCAAAGACGGAGTAGCCGGATATCCTCTGATCAACGCATACCTGACAGGAAAAGAACTGAAGCTGGTGGCTGAAGTGGACGCCTCCATTTCTGATTTTATGACGACTGCAAGATTATACTGCAGTGGCCTGAATTTTACATACAACCCGCATCGAATGATCCTGAATAAAGTGACAGACTGTTACCTGACCAGAGCAGATGGAGAAAGAACAGAGATCGAGGATGATAAGCTGTATCATGTTGTAACAGATCTGTACACCGGACAGATGTTAGGTTCTGTAATGAAAATGTCTTACGGACTTCTGTCTCTTGAGCCAAAGGATAAAGACGGAAATCCAATTGAAAATCTGGAAGATTATGCAGTCATGGAAGGCGATAAGGAGCTGAAAGCCTGGGATGCGATCGCAAGATATATGCAGTCTTTTGATGATACAGATGGAGACGGCATTGCAAATGTATCTGAATACTATGCGACAACCCATGATCGTAAGGTTGTGGATGACAGCAAAAATATACTTGATCTGGTGAAAAAACCGAATAAATTTACCGCAATCATAGTATGTATCGGCCTGATCATTATTATAATAATTGTTCTTGTGGTATCCCTGATTCGAAAGATCGTCCGCAAGTCCAGAAAGAAGAAAAATATACATAACACAAATAGGTAAAATGTATACTTTATATAAAAAGTATATTTTTATGAAAATTACTCGCAATAATTTGTGCAACATGTTATAGTAAACACACGTTAAACAAGTAATTGGAAAGTGAAGCTGTGAGAGGAGAGCGAATTCATATCAGTCGAAAGGCTGTTATAGAATGCGCTCTTTTTTATTTTTGAAATTGCAAGGAGTGAGAGGGTGAGCAGTTTTTTTATGAAGCAGTTGAGGATAATCCGATTATTGCGGCAGCATTGACATGGTATCGGTAAAGACAAAAGAAGACATTCCGAAAGGAAAAATCTTTGACTGTGTGAAAGCACTGAAAGGAATTGAGGTTCCGGCACCGGTTCATATTGGAGATGTGATTCTCAAAAATGTGGCAGACACAGGCGTAGATATTGTTGCGACAAAGAATGTAGAATAATAGAGAAGCAATAAAAACGACAGAATATAGATTGTAAGACTGAATATAATAAAAAATTGACCAAAGTTCATATTTTATTGAATTGATACGATATGCCAAATTACTTATAATTCTATCATATGTGTTTATGAGTAATTGTAATATTAACGTGGGCAGTTTAAAAGCTCCCGGAGTTAGAGTATGAAAAATAACAAAAAGAACAAAAAGAGAAAGAATGACCTTAGGCATTTAAGCAGAAAAGAACTGATCGATCTGATCTGTGATATGAGAAGACCAAATCCTTCAAAAGAAGTTCCGACGATAGAAGAAGCTGAGAAAGAACAAAAAAGATTAAATCGTCGCGCGGCTTATCGCCAGACCTTCCGCGGTACAGCTGCAGTGCTGATCGTTGTGGCAGCGATCTCCGTGCTTGTGGCGACCTTGTGGATGCCGGTCCTGCAGATCTATGGTTCTTCCATGTCACCGACTCTGGAGCGGGGGCAGATCGTAATCTCAGTAAAGAACAAACATCTGAAAACCGGAGATATTGTTGCATTCTGGCAGGGCAACAAGCTTCTGGTCAAACGTGTGATCGCAGGCCCTGGGCAGTGGGTTGATATTGATGCAGGTGGAGTGGTAACGGTTGACGGCCAGACGATTGATGAACCATACCTTAAGGAAGTGTCCCTTGGGAACTGCGATATTGAGCTTCCGCATCAGGTGGCAGAATCACACTGGTTTTTTATGGGGGACAACAGAGCTACGTCGGTCGATTCAAGAACTGCGTCCATAGGAGATGTCTCAGAGGATCAGATTGAAGGGCAGATCGTATTTCGGATCTGGCCATTGAATGCGGCAGGAAGTATGAGACAGAATTAACAGATCATAAAATCTGGACAAGGAATGTCCGTATTATATAAAAAAGTATCGTAGGAAAAGACGGAAAAGAAAGGCATCAGATACACCAGAAAAAGAGTAGGTGGAACTGTGCAAAATAAGGGAACAGATTATATCAGAAGAATCTTAAGGGACAAGGCACGGCAGAAACGTTGGAGACAAATAATGCTGTGCCTTTCTTGTATAGTTGTTTTCTGTACAATATATGTACTGATTCTTCCGGCAATAACGCTGGAAAAGAAGACAACGTGTGAAGAGGAACAGAGCGCGATACAGGAAGAACAACCCCTGGTACAGGAAGAGGACGAAAGCATCGTCCAAAGCACTATCCAAAGTGATGATTCAGAGGATATAGAATTTGTATCGTGCGAGCCAATTGAAGAGGAAACCGATGACGTCGAAGAGGTCGAGATCACCGAAGACCCGGAAGAAGAGATGGATGTCGATTTTGCTTCGGGAGAAGAAGATGCCATTGAAGCGGCAGACGAAAATGTGATGCCTGAGGGAGGTATAGCAGGCGGATTTGATCTGAGTGCGGAGGTGCCAGAAGCTGCAGAGAAACGTGATTATGTCAAACTTTCTTACAAAAAAGAGGATGGAACATGGCAGGAATTTAGCCAGGAGAATAATGCTCCGGAGGTATCTGGAAACCCTCCAGTCAGACTGGAGGTTAAGTATAAAAACGTGCAGATCAGTAATTTACTAAATTCTTATAATTGTAAACTGACATATCAGCTTCCGACTTTGCTTCGTGATGCAAAAACAGCAGGCAAAATTATGGAGGGAAACCAACAGGTAGGAACCGTTACCTGTGAGAATGGAAAAATTGTTGTCGAGTTTGATAGGTCCTATCTCCAGGGATTGCTGGATAAGGGAGATACTACAACTACAATTGCCGGCGATTTTTATGCAGAGGGCAATGTGGATTTGAGTCAGTTAAATCCAGATGGTACAACAACACTTTCAACTGCAGGTAAGACCTATTATTTAAATCTCGGTCCTGATGCCGTTGCGAAGTATGGAAAGATAAACATTGAGAAAACATGCGTCAGTCAGCAGGCGATATCCACAGAAAGTGGAAATTACCTTGCATATACAATTACTGTGACGGCAGGGGAAGATGGATGCCCGGATGTCTCAGTGGTTGACACGATTGAGAATAAGACTTCTGTGGATTCTTATGTGGGAATTGATACGACAGCAAAAACTCTTGTAACCGTTCAGAATGGACAGAATCCATATGAGACGATTGCAGAAGGCAAGACTCATGGAACAGTCTATCTGGGAAATACGACGACTGATTCAACCAATCCTGTTCCAACGCCAGGAGCGGTAGATATTACTACTGCATCGGGAAGTATGGTCTGGAAAATTGGTGATATGGCGGCAGGTGAGATCCGCACGCTTACATATTATGTCAAACTGAAGGATAATGTTGGTTTGAATGATAATGAGATAAAAAATAAAGCAGACGTATATTCCAAAACTTATAAGAGAGTTTATGATGATGCATCCTTTACACCGAAAATCAACTACACAATGCCGAAGAGTCATAATGAAAATATTGTTCGGAACAGTGATGGAACTTATACGATCACATATAAAATAGAGTTTAATCTGGATGGGAATAACAGTAATTATGCTTTAAAGAATCTTGAATTCAGAGATTATCTGGATGATCAATCTGATAATATTCATACAGATTCAAATGCACTTCCATATATCAGCTACAATCGTGATTCGGTAAAACTGTATAAGGGTGGAGTAGAATTGCCTTCGAAAGATTACACTGTAAGCTGGGCAAATGGTGATAATAACTATGTGACACCCTGGAATGATTCAAATAATAATCCAACTCGATTTAAGATTACAGGAGCAAATGGTAAACCGATAACTGTAAACCCGGGTGATTCCTACTATGCAACTTATACAGTCACAGTGAAGCCAGAAGCACTGGCTGCAATGCAGGCAAACAACGTAGATGTGAAAAACCGATATTATGTACATGTATCGAATGCGAAATCTAATTTTGGAGATGCTCTTAACAGATACTGGGATAGCGCAAATGTTGGAAACTATAAATGGGATGAGAAAATAGTCAGAACCGGAACCACGTTAGACCAGACGATTGAAATGGGAACAGATGTGAAATATGACCTGACATCTGAAACTGTTAAGCCAGACTCTTCGACAGACACCTCTTTTACCGTCCCTGCCGGAAGCTACCCATATACCGTAGATGTCAACCAGACACTGGGTGAGTGGAATGCGACAAATGTGTTAATGAAAGATGAGCTTACTCCCGGTGATAAGATGGAATATATCGGATATGCAAAAGTAGAAGCCTGTGAGTACAATGCAAATACGAACACATATGACGTAAAAGGCACAAAATGGGTGAAGATTGCCGGTTTAAGTTCGTTTAAACTGAAACCGAGTGAACTCGGTTGGAGTGATAAGAACTATGCTTACAGATTTACATACTATGCAATGCCGACGAACGCTAATTTCAGCAGTGCTAAGGTAAATAATAAATTTTCACTGTCAGGAAAGGTAGTGAAAAATGGTGTGGAATTTGATATCAGCAATATATATTCCCAAAAAGAGATAACCGTCTCCGGTTCTTTCAAAATGAATGTCAAGAAAGAATCCTGGTATTATGAGGAACCCAAAACAGATGCGACAACCTGGCAAAATGGAAAACTCTACTGGGTGATCGAGGTATCAGGAACGGCAATTATGCAGAACACATATTTCCGGGATGCCATATCAAAGGACTCGGGTCTGACAGATTCTTATCTGCATTCAGATTCACTGGCAGGAATTTATATGGGAAAATTGCCAGAGGGAAAGACGATCACCGGTTACGGCAGTCTGGAGGAACTTCAGAATACTGAAGGACTTACAGATGTAACTGGTAAGTTTTCGACGGAACTGACTAATGATAAAAACTTCACAGGTACGGATAATCACAGTGAACTGTCATTACGGGCAAAGGAACGGATTGAACTTGAAAATGACAAGCTTTACTTCATTGTAAGGACAGAACCCCAGTCGCTGCCGACAAAATATCGTGATGCTTTTACATTTAGAAATCATATCAGTACAAGCGACAATGGCAATACCTGGATTGACCATGGCAGCGCAGAAAAGCTTCTGTGTGGAGGCGCAGACATCCTGAAGGAGCTTGGACAGACATTTACCTATGATGGAACAACAGTAACCAGCAAGAACGACGGTGCAGATCAGGAAAATAGCGGTACAATCATCACAAATGAATTGCTGGGTGCAGGACAGTATGCGGCCTGGGCATTTAAGGTGAACTATGCAGGTGAACTGTCAGGAACCTATCAGGTGTTGGAGACGATACCGGATGGTATGGAACTGGCATATATCCGAATTAAATGGGTTGGAGGCCAGAACTTTGATACAATTAACTCAAAAGAGGATTCAGACCTGGAGACATCTGGTTGGACAAAAAAACAATTTCAGCTGCAACGGATAATGGAGGACAATCTAAGACAACAACCTATTATGTCAAGGGCAATCAGGCTTTGATCAAACTGGGTGATTTTACTGCAGGGAAAAAGAGAGATGATTATTCTGTTGACGTTCAGGTTGTATGCAGGGTGACAGATCCTGATGTGCTGCTTGGAGGAAAAGAAAAGAGATTTACAAATCAGGTTACACTCCAGACAGAAGGTGGACAGGATATCAGTACAGCAACCAGTCCGGCAACTATAACACCGAAAAAGCTTGAAAAAACATATACGCCAACAAGTCCGAAAAGTGAGAAAATAAATTTCACAATTGAGGCAAATCAATTCGGAGAGGCACTTTCGACAAAAGATGGCACGACACTTACATTGATTGACAAACTGAGTTCTACGCTGATTCTGGATACGGAAACGATCAAAGTAATTAATTCAAAGACAGATGCTCTTGTCACGGATTATACAGCTTCACTTGATGCGGATAATACGCTGAAAATAGTGATTCCCCGTAACGTACCGGTTACGATCACCTACACTGCAGTAGTGAATGCACCGCCGGGACAGAAAGTAAGCTTCTCAAATGAAGCATACTGGGAGAACTATTCTTCTGCCGGAGGAGACAGTGTGGAAGAGAATAATTATTCCTATGCTGCCGGCGGAACAGTAACAGCCGGGAAGAATATTAAACTGAAGATTATCAAGAAGGATCAGAACAATCTGTCAGCAAAATTGCAGGGGGCTGTATTTAAGGTGGTTCCGTGCATAGTGGAAAATGGTCAAATTAAAGACAACACTGATAAGATGTGGACAGGAACGACAAACGATAAAGGGGAACTCCTCTTTGGAGAAGGCTCAGATCAAAACCATGTAATGGATTATAACACCATCTATAAAGTGACAGAGGAAACGGCACCGTCCGGATATGTGGCAGACAGTAAACCAATTTATATTATGGTTCCGAGAAAAGAAGAAAATGCCACAGATTATTCGGATTATGTGAATAACTGCATAAAAGATTCGAGAATTCATATACAGTATCAGTCAATCTATGAACTTACTGTCCTCAACCACAAAGGTGAGATCACAGTGGAGAAGAAGTTCAAGAATGCAGGTGGTCATGATTCGAATCCGGTGAGTGGAACATATACGTTTGGACTGTATGAGAATGCAGATGGAACAAACACGACAAACTCAACAAATCAAGACGGAACTACATCAACCACAACACCGCTTCAGACGATTACCATTACATATAATGCAGCAGAGACAGGCTCCAAGACAGCAAAATTCACGAATCTCGATCTGACAGATAATCAGAATCAGACAAAGACATATTATGTTTTTGAACTTGATGATAATGGAAATCCGATTAAAGATTCCACCACAGCTGCGACTGTAAATAAAATGGAATACTTCACATCGTATGCAAAAACAACGACTGATGGCACAACAACAGGGGTAAACAGTGCAGTCAGTGGAGACACGGTGACAGTTACCAACCAGATCCGTGTAAAAGAACTGCCTTCTACAGGCAGTTATGGTCCCCTTATTTTCAGGCTTGCAGGAGCGGTATTGATATTTTTCGCCGGACTGCAGATGCTGATTAATATAAAAAAAAGAGCCTGTAACAACAGGTAATACAAAGGAGAAGGAAGATGAAACTGATTAAGAAAATTGCCGCCATTATGCTCTCTGTTATCATGGTATTGGGAATGGCCAGCGTAGTAAGCGCAGGTGAAGGTGAGACAGCAGCGCCTACAGGAAATGGAAAGATTACGATTACTAATGCAATACCGAGTCAAACTTATAAGATTTATAGAATTTTAGAGTTAGAGAGCTATAATACAACTACAGAAAACTATGCTTATAAAGCAACGGCCACATGGAAACCTTTTATTGAAAGCAATGAAATAAAGGATGTATATGTGACCATTAATGATGGTTATGTGACATGGAAGGATAATGCAGATGTTGCTACATTTGCAAAGAAAGCATTAGCATATGCTAATACTCAAAATCATATTATAAATTCTGATAAATCTCAAATTGCTCCGGCAGCTGCAGCAGGAGCAACTACTTCAACAGTAGCATTTTCTGACCTTCCGTTAGGATATTACCTGGTGGATTCCAGTGCGGGAGCACTTTGTTCACTCAATACAACGGCTACAGAAGCAACAATCCAGGAAAAGAATGGTGTTCCTTCAGTAGAAAAGAAAGTTCAAGAAGATTCCACAAATGAATGGGGTGAGAGTAACACAGTTGACATCGGACAGACCGTAAACTTCCAGACTACAATCACAGCACAGCCAGGTGCACAGAACTATGTACTGCATGATAAGATGGATGCAGGATTAACATTTGATGGTACTGTAACTGTGAAGAAAAATGGAACAGATGTTGATACAACAAATTATACACTAAAAACACACACAGATTCATCTGTCACTTTCACTGATGATTGTACATTTGAAATTACTTTTACTGAGAATTTCTGTGACACACTTAAAGTCAATGACAAGATTATCGTTACCTACTCTGCAACGCTGAATGAGAATGCAGTGATTGCAGGAGAAGGAAATAAGAATACTACAAAGCTTACTTATGGAGACAGCAGTGAAACAACTTCAAGTACAACAACTACAAAAACTTTTGAACTTCCAGTATTAAAATACACAATGAAAAATAATACAGAAACACCACTTGCAGGTGCAACCTTTACCTTAAGTAAAAAAAATGATGGAACAGAACTAATTAAACTTGTAAGTGGTGAAAACAATACTTACCGTGTAGCAACGACTAGTGAAACAGGAACAGTGACAGCAGTAACTACTACAGCTTCCGGTGAATTCACAATCCAAGGTCTTGATGCTGATACATACTACCTCACAGAGACAAAACAGCCAGACGGTTATAACAAACTGTCTGCTCCAATAACAGTAGTCATAGATGAAAATGGAAATATTACTGTTAACGGCCAGAAATCATCTGTAACAGAAGTCAAAGTCCTTAACAACACTGGTACCATCCTCCCAACCACAGGTGGCAATGGTACATCTCTGATCTACTTCCTGGGTGCAGTTCTTGCACTTGTATCCGGTGTGGTACTGATCACAAAGCAACGAATGAAAAATAGTTAAAGTAATTTCGCTGTGCGGGGAATGGGCATTCCCTGTGCAGCAGCAAGGAGAGGATTGTAAGATGAGAAAGCATGTTTCAACAATTACCACGGTGCTGGTCTTTCTTGCAGGTCTGTCCTTGCTGCTGTATCCGACAGTCAGTAACTATTGGAATTCCAAGCATCAGACGCAGGCGGTTGCGGAGTATTCGGACCGGATTGAAAAGATGGATGAGCAGGAAAAGAAGCAGGCATTTGAGCAGGCGGAAAAATATAATGAAACGCTGATTTCAGATTCAGGCCGTTTTACTCCGACGGAGGAGCAGGATGAGTGGTATAAGAGTCTCTTGGATATAGACGGAACTGGAATGATGGGGTATATCACCATACCGGAAATAGACTGTAAGCTTGCCCTTTATCACACAGTGGATGCTTCGGTTTTACAGGTGGGAGTCGGCCATATGGAAGGGTCCAGCCTGCCGGTTGGAGGCAGTGGAACGCACTGTGTTTTCTCCGGGCACAGGGGACTTCCGAGTGCAAAGCTTTTTACGGATCTTGACAGGCTGCAGAAGGGTGATATTTTTCTGCTTCATATTTATGATCAGGTGTTTACATATGAAGTCGACCAGATTCATATCGTAGAACCAATAGATTATGGACTTCTGAACATTGAGGAAGGCGAGGATCTGTGTACGCTTCTTACCTGTACGCCCTATGGAATCAACACAGAGAGACTGCTGGTGCGCGGTCACAGGATCGCAAACCGGTCGGGAGATAATTCGAGGATCACATCGGATGCCGCAAAGGTGAGTACTGTGCTTGTTGCAGTAGGCATTGGAATTCCGCTTCTTATCATCAGTTTTATTGCAGTGGACGTGTCGGAGCGCGTTCCAAAAAGAAAAAAGAAAAGTAAAAACAGAAGAAGAAAAGCAACCATACAAACCAGAGCAAAACGAATCAGAACAAAACAAACCAGTGGGAGAAGAAGATGAAGTACCAATACAGGCAGAGCTGTTACAGTCGAATAAAGAGAATGATATGCATGCTGGCTTTTGCCGCTGTTTTTTCCGGGATGCTGATGAACACACCGGTTCTGGCTGCGGTGGAAGCAGAACAGACAAAGGGAAGTATTTCTCTTGGATGTCCGGCCGAGGGTCTGGAGTTTTCGCTGTATCGTGTGGCAGACTACAAAGATACAGGTGGTTTTGCACTGACAGAAAAATTTCAGAATTATCGGGTTTCCCTGGAATCAGATGAATGGAGAGGAACAGCGCGTACGCTTGCGGATTATGCGGAACGTGACGGAATCCAGGCAGATGCAGTGCTGAAATCAGGAAGTGACAAAACCGTATGCTTTGAAAATCTTTCAAATGGGCTTTATCTGGTAAAAGGTCAGGAGATTGAGGCGCAGGATAACGGAAAGGCAAAGATATCTGTTCCGCCTGTTTCGCTGATCGCACTTCCGGATGCTTCGCAGAAAGATACGCTCCATATAAGGGTAAATCTGAAGTATGACGAGGAGAAAATGGATAATACAGAAGCTTCCCAGACAAAGATTCATGTGTTGAAGGTATGGAAACAGGATCAGGTTAAAGAACGTCCGGCTTCGGTGCAGGTTGATCTGTTGAGAACAGATCAGAATGGAACAACAACAGTTGCGGACAGTCAGATCCTGAAAAAGGAAAATCAGTGGTCCTATACCTGGGAAAACCTTTCGTCACAGGTGAGCTGGAGTGTGGTGGAAACAGAAGTACCGTCAGGCTATACCGTGAGTACCAGCCGAGAGGGAAACACCGTTGTGCTGACAAACACTAAAACAGCAGATTCAGAAGATAAATCAGAATCAACAGATAAAACGGGAACGTCTGGAGAAAATGGTGGAAATTCTTCTCAGAAGCTTCCACAGACAGGACAGCTCTGGTGGCCGGTTCCTCTTCTTATGCTGGCCGGTGTGATCTGTCTGTTAGTAGGTAAGCAGCTGCGAAAATCCATGGAAGAAAAGAAATAAAAAGATGCAGTATAAGAAAAAGAATCGAATTGGAAATATTTTAAAAGGAGCAGGACTGATTCTGGTGACAGCAGCAGTGCTGCTCCTGGTGTATAATCTGTGGGACGGACACCGTGCCCGGGAGAGCGAGGAGGCAATCCTGGCAGAATATCTGCAGGAAAACAAAAAAGCATCAGAGAGTCCTGATGCTTCGGATAAAGAAGATAAACAGAACATACCGGACTATCTTCTAAACCCGGATATGGATATGCCTGAATACACGCTGAAAAGTCTGGGTGATGTGGCGTGTATAGGAATTCTGGAGATTCCGGCGCTGGATCTGGAACTTCCGGTTATCAGCAGCTGGAGTTATTCTTCTTTAAGGTTGGCACCCTGCCGTTATTCCGGAAGCGCCTACAAGGGGGATCTGGTAATCGCAGCGCATAATTATCAGTCTCATTTTGGGGGATTAAGAACTCTTCCGGAAGGAAGCGAGGTTTTTTTTACAGATGCTGTGGGAAACCGGTTTTCTTACTATGTGGCGGTAACGGAGGCACTGACTCCCTGGAGTGTGGACGATATGACGAGCGGAGAGTGGCCGCTCACCCTGTTTACCTGCACCCTGGACAGCCAGAACCGGGTCACCGTGCGTTGCGAATACAGCGAGGCAATGGAAAACTGGGACCGGAATGCGTATCGGTGAATTGCTTGCTAATGCTCATAGTCCATTTTTCAGTAACACGATCTAGTACTTTTTAAGATAAAGTAGAAATAGTGCAATT
>OGPA01002343.1_pt1 | contig 13754 bp, 16 predicted proteins | sample 1552841 | NCBI WGS metagenome assembly OGPA01 (sample SAMEA2579916, study PRJEB22360) | human gut metagenome | reverse complement strand
CAATTTAGAATCAGCACTCCAATCATTTTGTAGTTAGCTGAATTACAACAGATGCCACACTCTCTTCCTCAAAAAAATGCTCCCATGTATCCAAATCCTGCTGTTCTCCCATGCGCCCATTAAAAAAGCGATACCAAAACTGCTCTGATTGGTTCAAAGCTGCACCCGCATCTACGCAGCCACTCTCGTCTTTCTCCAGCAGCTGGCCATCAGCTGGCACAAAAGTCACAAAATGCAGCGCCGCTCCATTAAAATAAAAAAGGATACCTGCTTTACACTGCTGCGCCTGCTTTTGCGCTGTTTTTGGCCTACAGGCCCAATGCAGATGAAATCCATGCCGCCGCAAATAAAGATACAACTGCATAATATGGGTGCCAAATAAACCACCAAAAATCAAGCTATCTTCTAATTGCTGCCGCACTGTATCATATTCCTTTTGTCTCCCGCAAGCATGCAGAAAATTATACGCAGCAATCCACCCGCAGCCATTATAATTGGACTGTTTCATTCCATAAGGAAGATTTTTTAATAAATTTTGATTGATTATGTAGCCATCTTCCGAAAAAGCACGCGGGCTGACATAAGGCCTTTTCATACAATGGCTCTCCCCTTTCTGTAACACTGCTGCAGTGTATGCAAAAACTATCTGTCTATGTCAGCATTTTTACAGAAAACTTTCATCGGCCAAACGATAACCAACACCAATCTCAGTAATAATATATTTAGGTTCTGCCGGATTTTCTTCCAATTTACGGCGGATATTTGCCATATTAACCCGCAAAATCCGATTATTTTCCAGCATATCAGTTCCCCATATATGTTTTATTAAATAATCATAAGTTAACACCTTACCGGGATTTTGGCTCAGCAACTCTATAATTCGCAATTCATTTTTAGTCAGATGAATCCGCTCATTATTCAATGTTACAATATGCTTTTCCAAATCAATTCGCAATTTGCCGCAGCAATAAATCTTTTTACTTTCTCCGGTGCGCACCTCACCTTCAGAATGATTACGCATGGCTACCCGAATCCGCGCCAGCAGTTCTGAGTTTCCAAAAGGCTTTGTGATATAATCATCTGCCCCCATATCCAAAGCCTCCACCTTATCCCATTCATTATCCCTGGCTGAAACAACCAACACCGGACACCCATGGGTTTCCTTTACTTTTTTCAAAATACGCAATCCATCCATATCCGGTAAACCCAAATCCAATAATACCACATCAGGCTGAAATGACCGCAGCATAATTAAAGCCTGCTCCCCGTTTTTGGCAATAACAGGAATATATTCATTGGCAATTAAAATAGATGATAATACATTACCAATGGCATCCTCATCTTCAACAATTAAAATATTTCCTTTCATAAAAACGAATCCTCCTCTAACGGCAACTGAAAAGTAACCCGCAACCCTTTTCCCGGTACAGTTTCCGCAAAAATTTTACCTTTATGAGCCTCCACAATTGTCTTACAGATAGACATTCCCAGCCCTAATCCACGGCCAGCATCACCGCCCTGCTGCTGGTGGTCATGAATACCGCTGAACAATCTTTCCAGCTTTTCCGCAGGCAGTCCTTTACCATAATCCTGCACAGAAATTTCTACATATTGCTCACACATGCTAACATCCAACTCAACTTTTTCCTGACTGTTTCCATGCCGATAAGCGTTGTCAATTAAATTGGTCACTACCTGACGAATTAAAATGGGATCCATGGGCAGCATAATCACATCATCGGGCATATGTACTTCAACTTTCAAATCTGAAAAATATTTCTTACATCGTGCAATGGAATCGGCAATCACTTCTTCTACAGGCTCCATGGTCTTTTTCAGTTCTGGATTATAATTCCCGATTTTTGTAACCGATAATACATTTTCTATCATACGCAAAAGCCATTGGGCTTCTTCATGAATATCCAGCATAAGCCTGCGAGCCAATTCTGGCTGCATGGTTTCTCCATTATTTAAGATTGCACCGCTGGCACCCAAAATCCCTGTCAGAGGAGTCCGTAAATCATGCGAAATAGCCCGCAACAAATAGCTGCGCATCTGTTCCGCCTGTTTTTCCATTAAAATTTGCTGCTGCGCCTCACTGAGTTCCTGCCGTTCAAAAGCAATGGCAAAGTGATTGACCAACCCTTGAGCATAGCTGCGCATTTCCATTGATAGACTTTCCTTTTGCAATAGAATACAGGCCGCACCAAACACTCTGTTCTGCCTTACCACCGGAATGCTCAAGAAACCGCTGGGACTATCCTCTGTGATTCCCACATCAATAATTTTTTGCTCTTTTAAAGAACGGCAGAGAATATCATACTGATTATTTGTCAGTTCTTCCTGTGCATCGCCCAAATGGCCTATGCAGCAAATTTTTTCACCTTTTATTTCAAAATAAAGCACCGGCAACGCCAGTTGTATATGTAAATACTCCAACAATAACGCTACAATCTGTTTTTTTTCATCAATTTGCAGCAACCGCTGGTCCATCTCATTTAGAATATTTGCCATTTTTTCACGCCGATGAGCTGCGTCACGCTGCTTGCGTATATTCACAGTTAAAGCGCAGGTGCCAATCGCCACCAATGCCATAATAAAAAAAGTCAACGGATAACCGCTCAATGAAAAATCAATAGCAAAATACGGATATGTAAAGCAAAAATTTGTCCCTACTACGCCGCCCAACGCGCTTAGCATACCCCAAAAGTAACTGCCTGTCAGCAACGATGTCAAAATAACTGCCAATAAATAAATGCCCGACACGTTTATTGTTTTGTGATACATGGCAATAATAAAATAATTGGTTACTGTAGCAATCAAAAATAATCCCAATGCTATAAAAAAATGATGAAAAAATTTTTGCCGCTTTGTAAGACTGCTCTCTGGTTCCATACAAATGCCCCCCCTTTTTTGATTATACCATAAGAATTTCATTTCTGCACCCTATTCAAAAGCTGCAATTGTATCACCGGTAAATTTTACTTATTAATTTTCTACATATTTTTTCTGAAATAACAAATACTTTCTATAAAGATGGGCTACATCCTCTTGTAATAGCACTTGTGTATTTGTGTCAGAACCATTTAGAAGGGAGTTTTTATTTTATGAAAGCAACAGGTATCGTGCGCAGAATTGATGATCTGGGCAGAGTTGTAATTCCAAAAGAAATTCGCCGCACTTTGCGGATTAGAGAGGGCGATCCGTTAGAAATTTTTGTGGACCATGACGGTGAGGTCATTTTAAAGAAATATTCTCCTATTGGCGAGTTGGGTGAGTTTGCACAGGAATATGCCGACTCTCTATTTGAAGCTACCAATCATATTGCCATTATCACCGACCGCGACCAAATTATCGCCATTGCCGGCGCATCCAAAAAGGATTTCTTAGGAAAATCTATTGGCGCCGCCGCTGAAAAAGTAATGGAGGAACGCAAAGCTGTCAATGTTGGCGACACTGCAATCCATTCTCTGTTCCGCGGCAATAACGACAGCGGCATTGAAAAAACTTTTACCGCACAAGTCATGGCACCAATTATCGCAGAAGGCGATCCAATCGGCACCGTAATCATCGCCACCAAAGAAAGCAATATCAAGATGTCCGACTTAGAATTAAAGCTGGCAGAAACTGCTGCCTCTTTTTTGGCCAAACAAATGGAACAATAATACTCCACATAAAAAACTCCCGCTTAGGTATAGTTATACCCAACGGGAGTTTTTTGTATCTATCTAACCATTTACAGATATAGTAGGCAAAAACACTTTTCTTACATTACGTTATTTTTTCACAGATTAGAACAATCCGGAAATTCTGCCATCGTTATCTACATCAATTTTTTCTGCAGATGGCACCTTCGGCAGCCCCGGCATGGTCATAATATCACCGGTATAAACTACTACAAAGCCTGCACCGGCAGACACTTTTACTTTGCTGATGGTAACACGGAAATCTTCCGGTGCACCCAGCAAGGTTGGTGTATCAGAGAAAGAATACTGGGTTTTGGCCATACAAATCGGCAGTTTATCATAGCCTAGTTCTTCCAGCCGTTTAATTTCTTTTTTGGCGGCTGGTGCATAATCAACACCGGCACCATGATATACTTTTGTTACAATAGCATTGATTTTATCCATAATGCTATCATTAACATCATAGCTGTACTGCAGTTTAGCCGCATTGGCTTCTGCCAGACGAACCACTTCTTCTGCTAACGCCTTGCCGCCTTCGCTGCCTTTGCCCCAAACTTCGGATAAAGCCACATGAACACCCAGTTCTTTACATTTGTCATAAATCAACTGCAGTTCGGCTTCCGTATCAGTAGGGAATCGGTTGATGGCAACCACAGCCGGCAAACCGAATACTGTTGTAATATTTTCAATATGACGCAGCAAGTTTGGCAACCCTTTTTCCAGCGCTTCCAGATTTTCAGTGCCCAAATCAGCCTTTGCTACACCGCCGTTATATTTTAAAGCACGAACAGTTGCTACAATAACAACCACATCTGGCTGTACATCCATTTTGCGGCACTTAATATCCAGGAATTTCTCAGCCCCCAGGTCAGCACCAAAGCCAGCTTCTGTTACTACATAGTCGCCCAGTTTTAATGCCATACTGGTGGCCATGATACTATTGCAGCCATGAGCAATATTTGCAAACGGACCGCCATGAATGAAAGCTGGTGTTTTTTCCAGTGTCTGTACCAGATTTGGTTTCAGCGCATCTTTCAGCAATGCCGCCATCGCACCCTGCGCATTTAATTGCCCAGCAGTGATTGGCTCATCACTAAAACTGTAGCCGATAACAATGCTGGCTAATTTATCTTTCAAATCATTGATATCACTGGATAAACACAAAATAGCCATAATTTCGGACGCAACGGTAATATCAAAACCATCTTCTCTAGGCATTCCGTTTGGTTTGCCATGCAACCCGCTGACAATATAACGCAGCTGGCGATCATTCATATCTACGCAGCGTTTCCAGGTAATTTTACGCGGATCAATATTCAACACATTGCCCTGTTGAATATGATTGTCGATCATAGCTGCCAGCAAGTTATTTGCTGCACCAATAGCGTGCATATCACCGGTGAAATGCAGATTGATATCTTCCATAGGCACAACCTGAGCATAACCGCCGCCGGCAGCGCCGCCTTTTACACCAAATACAGGCCCTAAGGAAGGTTCCCGCAACGCAATTACCGTCTTTTTACCCATAGCGGACAACGCATCGCCCAGACCAACAGTAGTGGTGGTTTTCCCTTCACCGGCCGGGGTTGGATTGATGGCAGTTAACAATATCAGCTTACCATTAGGCTTGTCCTGATATTCTTTCAGCATCCGATAATCAATTTTTGCTTTATATTTTCCATAGTTTTCTACATAATCATCCTGAATCTCCAACCCATCAGCAATTTCATTGATGACGGTCATCTGTGTTTCCTGCGCAATTTCAATATCGCTTTTAAAACCCATAATTCCCAACCCCCTGTTAAATGTTTATATCATTTCATATATATCGGTATCTATTACCCACATATTCTAACATACAACATCCGCTTCTGTCCCGCTTAAATAAAAAATTTTCACAAAAATAATATAAATGCAGTCCATAACAATCTATATATCTACTCCCCATATTCTTTTTATAAAAAATATGTTAAACTATATATACTGTATTCACTTTTATACAAAGGAGCAATGCCCTATGAAAAAAACAAGAATTCTTCTTATACTTGCGGCTCTCACAGCGTTCTGCCTTGCTTTGACAGGCTGCGGAAGTGATTCTGCATCAACCAATGAAGAACAATCCGCAGTCCCATTTGAAAGCACAGAATTAGGTTTTTCTACCCAACTTCCTGCATTCCTGGCAGAACACATGACCAGTGAAATTACAACCATGGACGCTTATGAAGAAACCATTCAGACACTGCACATTTATTACACAAATGAAGAAGAACCTGTACAAGTTTTATCCTTTGATGAAATGAGCTTGTCTGCGTGGGAACAGATGCAGGCAGAAGGCGGTCCGGTAGGCACAGAATTAGGACGTTCTGCTGATGATCGGGTAATCATTCTGAATGGGCTGCAATCCAATCCTTTTGCAGAAGGAAGTGACAGCTTTACTTTATTTGAAGCATGGCCGGAACAATCTGCAGTTGTGACAGAATCTTTTCAATTTTTAGAATCATAAAAACAAACTGTGCATAAGGCCATACACTTCACATAACTGCACAGAAAATAAACCGATTCCGTAACAATGCCCCCAGATGGTTTACAAAAATCACCTGGGGGCATTGTTTATAAACGATGGTAAAAAATTTGCACATGACAATATTTTCACCAAAATAACGTTACAGTAAAACAGATATATTCTTTATTATGACAACGCTTTTTTCAAATCCGAAATAAATTGTGCTTGCTGCTTTTTCAGATAAGCTTTTACAAACGGCTTCAAAAAGATTTTTTTCACCGTAATATGCTCCGTAAACTCTACTTCCGTTTCATCGCCTTTGGCAACAAACGTGCCGATCCAATGGCCGTTCATTCTGGTATTTTCCATATCAAACTCCCATCGTTTATACGGCTCTGCAGCAGTAACCGTAAATATTGTAGGATAGTTATCCTTAGTATATTCAATAAACTGCTTTTCATGGATGCGCTCTGTCCTACTCAAATCACTGCGCCAAGTATAATGCTCAACATCCAAAACCACTTCCCAGACTTTATGAATATCACTTTGTAAAGTCGCCTTTATGCTTGCCGTTATCAAGTTCAGCCCCTCCTGCCAATTTTAATCGTCTTTTTCAATCTTACCATATCTCCATATAAAAAACCATCTGCAACAATCAACCGTACAAAATCCGGCTGTTATGGCAGATGGTTTTCATGCAGCTTGTATGGTAATCATTTGTACGGTTACCGTTTCTATGCTCGCTCACACAGAAGATATTATACACATCATTGGCCTTTCACCTGTTCAATCAGCGTTTTCAGCTCAGTACAATCACCAAGAAAAGCATATTCTTTGTCACTGAGCAGCTCATCACAAAGTATATCGGCTAACCTGCCAGTCAAAAATGCCGCATTACTGTATTCCGTATTGCGGTACAATCGGTAATCCTGCGGATTCCAGTCTTGTTTCATAGCAGGCAGCATTTTTTGAAGGATGGCCATGCTCGCCGCTTTATCTTTCTTTTCTATGGCAAGCTGCAAATGCGCATTGTAGGACATCCACTCCGGTAAACAAAATTGGCGCGTAACAGCCTCATATGTATCTGCAAAAAATTCAGCATCATTCTCATTTTCCAGCAACGCAATTTCCAACAGATTCATCAAAGCAGTCTGTATAGCTGTAACACCGTGGCGTATACGATGCTCCCATATTTTTTCTGCATCCCGATACTGTTTCTGCTGCTGATAAAGAATGGCTAACCGTTCTTCCTTGTCAATGGAGGAAGACGGCAACCCCTGAATGAGCTCCTCTGCTTTTGCAAATGCCCCATTATTACAGGCATAGGAAATCAACATACTAACTGCCATATCCTTTATTTCCGCAATTTCACTTACCGCCAGCCGCTCATAAAACGGCTGCAATATTTCTCTATACTGCTCCGGTTCTGGTACAGTATAAAGAAATAACGCCCCTTCTAAATAAATAATGATTGCATATATCAAATTATCACAGGTAGGATAAGCATGAATCTTATCCATTGCTGCTTGAAAAGCGCTTTGATAATCCTGCTCCTGAACCATATGATCAAGCTCGTTCACAAATGTTTCAATCTCACTATCGGTTAAATCATCATGAAATGACAGCAGTGTATTCAGGTCTGTTTTCAGCAATCGCGCCAACGCCGGCAACAATGTAATATCGGGATATGTGCTGCCTTTCTCCCACTTATTTACCGCCGATGCAGACACACCTAACGATTCTGCAATCTGCTCTTGGGTCAAAGATAATTCTTTTCGCTTTATACGAATGATTTGATTGATTTTCACCATTGCACCTCCGTTCTGCTTTATATTTTCATCATAGCAAAGATACCCTGGAGATACAATGGAGCAGTTGTTAAATGATTGGTTGCAAAAATTAACCGACAGTTAAAATAAAGCAGTGAGTTGATAACACAAAACGAGTGCAGATGCTTTCTGCGGATTCTTTATTCTATTTTATCTTAGATACGAGCATACTCGCCACTGACCGCCTGTGCTGCCGGCGTTCCCATAAACGCTCCGGTACTTTTTCCGTCCAAAGCACTTAAAATATGGCAAACAATATAAGGTCGATTCATCGTGTCTCCTTTCTGTGTGCTTGCTTTTTATATAAAGCAAATTTTTTAGCATAATACGTTACGGCAACAAACAGTGATGACATAATGACGGACTCCATAAGATACACCAAGAATGTTTTGGATTCATCATATTCCTTCTGATAGTCAATCAGATGAAACAGTTCCTCCCAAAATCGCCTATCTATAAACAAATACACACCATATATGCATATCGCAAGCACAAGTACCTGAAAGAATGGGCGCAGAGCCGTTTTCACTCTGGGGTTCATGGGGACTTTTTTGGCCAACCCTATCAAATTTGTCCAGTGCAGTCCCAAATGTACCGACATAAGGATAAACGCCCACGCGGTTGTTACAAGATGCAGAAATCTGCCAAGCTCTATGGTGCTGCCGTTTCCGACAGAGAAAATATACTGTGAAGCAAAAATTCCGCTGATTACACATCCCAATACGGCAAGCAAAAGAAGAATATTCACCGCCGTCTGCACAATACGTATTGCATTGTATCTGCCTTTGAACATAGCCTTATACCATTTGTAATTAAGCACATTGTGCAAAATAAAAAATATTCCGGCAGTAATCCCCAACCATTCGTGAGGCGCATCTCGCAAAAGATATTGTCCCATAAGCAGCAGAAACAAACTATACATCATCACATCCATGCATATTTTCATAATTGCCGTTGGCTTCATGCTGCTCACCTCAGTTCGTTTTCAGCAGTCCAATCTCGTCAATCCAATCGATAATTTCCTGTTCTGCATCCTCAATACTGCTTCTTGAAATAGCTTTTCCATCCAGCATTGTCGCATCAGGTTCCAATTCAGCAATTGTTCCCGGCGTTCCCGAAAAACCACTGCCGCCGTGGGTCATAAACGGAACTATGGTTTTTCCAGAAAAATCATAGTTTTCAAAAAACGAGTACATAATGTACGGCATATCGGCATTCCAGTTGGGATAACCCACAAACACCACATCATAAGAATCAAAATTCTGGATTGTACCATTCATTTCAGGACGTGCGTTTGTGCGAATTTCAGCCTGTGCTGCTTCCAAAAGCTCTTCGTGATCGGTAGGATAGGGAGTAGCAGGTTCAATGCGGAACATATCTGCGCCTGTGTTTTGCTGAATAATCTGCGCCATATATTGTGTATTGCCGAGATGCTCACCATCCACTTCCACATAGCTGTTGTCACGGTCATCGGGAACAGAAAAATAAACAACAAGTGTATTGCTATCCTCGTTTGTTAAATCGGCTGTATCGCCAGTAGAACCAGCATTGTCTGCGGGCTGGCCTTCACTCTCAGGATTACCGGCATCTGTCGAAGATGTTGTAACATCGCCTCTGGATGACGAAGGTGTTTGTCCTGAACAAGCGGTCAGAGAAAACACAATAGCAATGCCAAGAGCACATATGGTGAACAGTGAAATCCATTTTTTTGTTTGCTTTTTCATCATATCATTCTCCTTATTTTTTATTTTACAAGCCCATTTTCGGAAAGATAGGCGTCAATAGCACCGGTATCGGACGGTCTTGCAAACATCCCGTCGTGAACAGTTGCGTTTTGGGAAACTTCACGAACAAATTCTATAGACTGGTTAAACTGCTCCGTGTTCATGGAAGCCGACTGGGTAAACGGATAAATCTCTTTGCCGCTCAAGTCATAACTCTCCAAAAATGTGCCAATAATCATAGGCGCCGTATGCCACCAAATGGGGTAGCCCACCAGAATGGTATCATACTCCTCAATAGAAGCAGGGAGATTTGCAATTTCCGGTCGAGCATTTTCATCACGCTCAACCTTTGCAATATCGCCCGTTTCGTTATAATCAGCAGGATAGGCTACTTTCGGCTCTATCTCATAAAGATCGCCATCTGTCTGTTCTGCTATATAGGAAGCCATTTCTTCGGTATTACCCGACCAAGAAAAATAAACCACCAATGTTTTGTTGTCTGCTGATTCAGTTTGCTCTCCTTGCTCTCCCTCGGTAAAAGCGGACATCTCCACCTCAGATGATTGTGTTCGGGGAGCTTTATTGCTGACAGCAGAGTCAGAAGAAGCCAAGTTATCACTGTTTTGTGCAGGTGTATGGCCGCAAGCTGTAAGAGAAAAAATCATAGTTGTGGCTATCAGCAGGCCAAGAATTTTTTTGAACATGTTCATTTCCTCACTTTCCTTAAGTGTTTGCAATTTTACTATTTTCATGCTATACTGCGATTGATTCAACCGTTTGATACAACCGATTATAATTTACGGTAGTAACTACCGGTCAAGGTTTTTTTGAAAATATTTTTGAATTTTTCGTAAACATTGCAGGAGGAATTTTAGTATGTATACGATGATGCAGGTTTGTCGAGAGTTGAATATGACCTACCAAACCTTAAAATTTTATTGTAATGAAGGACTAGTCCCTAATGTCAAACGAGATGGAAACAATCGCCGAATTTTTGACGAAAAGGACGTGAAGTGGATTAAAGACCTTACTTGCCTAAAAAAATGCGGTTTGAGTATTCAAGAAATGAAAGAATATCTCGCATTGTGTATGCAGGGCGAATCCACCATTATTCCACGAAAAGAAATGCTGGCAGAAAAGCAGAAAGCATTGCGGGCTTCCATCAAGGAGCTGGAGGACAGCGTTGCCTATATTGATTGGAAACAGAACTTTTATGATGAAGTTCTTTCCGGAAAAAGACCGTATGTGAGCAATTTAATACAACCAAAAGAGTAAACTGTTTCAAAACAAAAAACTCTATGCGACCACCAAATCTTTCGCATAGAGTTTTTTTGTTATTTTGTTTCCTTGAAGCAACTCATAATTTTTGTAATGTTTCCTTATTTCTGTATCCTCCCGTATCTTTAATCGGGTTTTATTATCGCATACAGAACATAAAATCCATTTTTCTTGTTGCAATGCACCACCTCATTTCTAATCAGATTACTTTCAATGAAAATCATAAACAGAGTATTGGACAATCACTTGTTTCCCCAAAATGGTAATTGCTTTCTTGCGACATTGATTTACGCACCGATAACATAATGTACACCGCCCGTCTGCTATAATCTTACCTTCTGATAATGACAAGTTATTCATAGGACATACCAATGCACATTTACCGCACTTTATACAAGTATCGACATTTATCTGTATTTTGTCTGAATACGCTTGTGTTTTTCGGTAAAACCAAAGACGCTGTCCTAAAAGCCCTGCAATATGACATAAAAACCCCAAACCGTTCTTAGTTGGAGTACCCTTTTTCAGATTGTACACTGCTGATTTTATACGTTCTTCTGCTTGTATGACAATTTGCTTATTTTGAACTGGAGTACGCTTTAATGTTTTTACATCACAAATGCAATCCGGCATTTTCAAATGAAGTCCGCCCCATACCTGTGCGCCGTATCGCTTAAACAATCTCGCAGATACACCTGCACCGTCGCCACTAAACAGTCCCATTGTTGCAATAATGAAAACACGTTTTCCTTTCCATACATCAGAATTTTCGCAGATAAAATCCCGTACAATTTTAGGCAGGTTGCTGTAATAGATTGGATAAGCAAAAATGATGTCTTTATGATGTTTAACTTTTTCTATTGTACCTTCATCCTCTAAAGGAGTTATTTCAATGTTCCTATCATATAGAGCAACAAACTTTTCTAAACAATATTTTGTATTTCCCGTCCCACTAAAATAAATCCCAATCATATTTTTTCTCCTGCATCATCTAAAAAGGAAAACTGAAAAACGTCCATAAAATCAATAACTTTTTCTCTCCAATCGTTGTCGTAATTTACATTATTCATGGTAGCTAATGAAGTAACACCATGTATAAAAGCCCAAATGGTTATGATAATATCATTTTGCTTTTCTTCTGGATAGTGCGACTGCTCTAGTAGTTTACTTACAATATTTTTATAGATGATATAAGGTTTATAGTTTTGGTCGTCTGGTATTGATAACGATAAGTCAATTTTTATGTTGGATTGCGCATATAAAAATTGAAAATAAGCAGGATTGTCTACAAAGAAAGATACATAGGCTATCCCCATATCTTTCAATATTTCTGTAACAGGATTATTCTTTTGAATGGCTTTTTCTAATTGTTCTGAAAATCTATCTGTGATAAATAATTGCATTGCTTCAAGCAGTTCTTCTTTATTTTGAAAATGGCTATAAGGGGCAGCATGGCTGACACCACACACCGCTGCCACCTTTCTCAAAGAGAAAGCATTTATCCCCTCTGTGCTTACAATCTTAATGCCTGTTTCAATCAAAGCGTTTCGTAAGTCCTTGTGATGATAAGTCTGCCGTTGCTGTACCATACTAATTCCTCCAATCTTTACACTGTCTATATTATAATTCTTAAACTTTACAGTGTCAAGTTCAAGAGAGGGGTGTTTAAGTAACGCTGTCCGAAATATTTTTTCTAAACAGTTATTTATTTGATATTTCAGAAATTTTTCCGTATTAAAGAAGTAAGGAAAACTTTTTGAATAAAATTTTGCTAAAACTTCGGCAAAATCTCTTTGCACGGTGTTATAGGTAGTGTGGGAATTATCAATAATGGTTTGGTCGATCCTTGCGAAAAAATAATATTCAACATGCTGCCTCAAATTGTTCAAAATACATATGCTGATAAACAGCAGGAGGCCATCCGTCATTGGTATTATAAATACATCTCAAGTTATAGTAAAAGTGAAAGTTTTGTCAAGCAAAGTGTGTAACTTTTTTAACGGTAGTCATTTTTTCGGCCGCCGATTTTTCTTACCAGATAAATACCATCATAATTAGTTTTTTTCTAATTTGCACACTTTATCTTACACTCCTATGGCCGCAGTGTAATAAACGCCTTTTCCCACTTGCTTACCATTGATGCGAATACTCCCAACGATTCTACAGCCTATTCTTGGGTCAAGGATAATTTTTTTCGTTTTGTATTTTCATCATATAAAAATACCGTCAGTCAAAAGACCAACGGTATAAAAATTTTTATTTATTGTTCCACACGAAACATTTTTGTTTGCAATCATCCATCATCGGGAGATTGTTTGTTGCCCGCCCTCCTTCAGCGGACAATTTTGCTCGCAGTTCCCCTTTGTCGGACAAAGTCCGCCACGGTTGGAACTGCTTGCCAAACAGTCCGCTTCAATGTCGACATGGGCAACAAAGCAGCTCCCTACACATTATGCCAGTATTGTTCTCGCTTTTCACCAAACAGAGGGTGCAGGATTTTTTTCTTTCCGGCAAGACCAGTGATTTATGAATGTATCACCATATCATAAACCAAGCGCAGAAGTTTTTTTCCAGCGCATAGACAAATCCCTTTTTCACCAACCAGAGGGCGCAGGATTTTTTTCCTTCCGGCCAGGCCGTTGGTTTATGGATGTATCACCATATCATAAACCAAACGCGGAAGTTTTTTTCCAGCGCATAGACAAATCCCTTTTTCACCAACCAGAGGGCGCAG
>OGPA01002328.1_pt1 | contig 13804 bp, 9 predicted proteins | sample 1552841 | NCBI WGS metagenome assembly OGPA01 (sample SAMEA2579916, study PRJEB22360) | human gut metagenome | reverse complement strand
CGACATAATCATACTCAGAAAAATCAAACTCATGCGCATTTTCCGGCAGATAAAAACATTTTCTCGCTTCCACTTTTGCATCCGGATTGATTTCTAAGATACGCTCCGTCATCACATCAACTTTATATTTTCCAACCGTTTTTCTGGTCGCAATGATCTGACGGTTGATATTCGTCAGACATACCTTGTCATCATCCACGATCACAAAAGAACCGACTCCGCTCCTGGCAAGCGCCTCAACCACATAACCGCCGACTCCGCCGATTCCAAAAACTGCAACTTTTGCATTTGCAAGCCGTTCCATATTATCTGAACCCAGCAGTAACTGGGTTCTTGAAAACTGATTCAACATATCCTGTGCTTTTCTCCTGTTATTTCCTTATCTCTTAGTTCCTATTATCATTTGTGCAAAATTATTTTTTCCATATCGCGAAGTTCATTCCTGCCTCTTGTACAAAATTACTTTTTCCATATCGGGAAGTGCATTCTTGCGTCTTGTACAAAATTATTTTTTCTCTATATCAAGTGTCTCATTCATACTTCCCATACGGTATCCGCCAAGGTCAAGCGTCACATAGGAAAATCCAAGCTGTTTCAGGTAAGAATAAATCTTTTCCCTGTTTTCCCCTTCTACCAGTTTTGCGATCTCATCCGGCAGCACCTCGATACGCGCAATATCCCCATGGATCCTTACGCGCACCTGATGAAAGCCCATATCCAGCAAAAGCTGCTCCGCCTTATCCACCATGCCGAGTTTTTCTTCGGAAATTGTCTCCCCATAGACAAACCGGGAGGAAAGGCATGCAAATGACTGCTTGTCCCAGGTGGGCAGTCCCATCTCTTTGGAAAGTGTACGGATCTCTTCTTTGTTCAACAAAGCCTCCCTGAGCGGACTTTTGATACCAAGCTCTGCAACTGCGACCAGTCCCGGTCGATAGTCACCATTATCATCCATGTTAGATCCCTCAGCCACGGCATTGATATGATATTCTTTTGCAATTTCCAGTATTTTCTCAAACAATTCATGTTTACAGAGATAGCAACGGTTCTTCGGATTCTGACGAAATCCCTCGATATCAAGTTCCTCCGACTTGCATACAATGTGCCTGATTCCCTGCTCCTTGCAAAACTGCTTTGCCTCCTCTAACTCCCTTTTCGGGAAAGAACAGGAGGATGCCGTAACTGCGATCACATGATCCGCACCAAGTGTTTTCTTTGCCGCTGCAAGCAGAAATGTCGAATCCACGCCGCTGGAAAAAGCGACTGCAACACTGCCCAGTGACTTTAAATATTCCTGTAAATTTTTATATTTTTCCTGTACTGACTGCATAATAATCCTTTATTTCATATAATTTAATCTATTCTTACCACTGTATAATCGCCCATTGCATGACTGACATAAAAGATCACATATACTTTTCCGTCGTGCACATAAGACTCTCCCATCGTCTCATCGGCTCCGTAATCGTCCACATCTCCGTCAAAATGGGTAAGACTTGCCGCAAGTGCTTCCTCCGTCGGTTCCATCCAGATGAAATTAAATTCCAAAATATCTTTCATCGTAATTTCAGTAGTCGGATTTCCTTCCGGATCCAGCACGGTATAGCCCTGTGCAGTATCTGTATTGTCTTTTCCGGCAAATAAAATTTTAGCCGTCTCATCCGGATCTGCAAAATCAGAAAATGTCATTTTTTCTCCGGTCTTCATGTTAATATTAACGGAAGTAAGTGCTGCAGAAGGATGCGCTGATCCTTCATAATCATAATAACTCTGACAGGTCAGAGAAAGCATATCCTTTGTCTGTTCCTGCACGGTATATGTGAGCACCACGGAATCATTTGCACCAAGGTTCATCTCCTCCGTATCTCCCGTCATTTCCCCGGCAGCTTCTTTTGCCGTATTTTCAAAGTAAGTATTCCATTCTTCCTGTTTTTCGGTATCACTCCAGCCTGTAATCTTCGGATAAGAAATATCAATCAGATCCGTCTTTTTGTAGCTTACCATCTCTATCTGATAATCAGACTGTGCGTCCTGCCCTGCCTCTGTTGTGGCAGCGGCTTCTGTTTCGTCCTGTTCTGAATCCTCCGAAACCTGTGAGGTTTCTGGCTCCGCTTCATTCTGTACTGTAGTCTCACTGGTTTTCTGCTGATCCATAGAGCCTGCCGCACCAGTGTTTTTATTTTCACCACAGCCTGCTGCAAACGTGAGTGACAGTGATAATACCGTAATTAATATAAGATTTCTTCTTCTCATATAGATCCCCTTTTCTGCGCAGTTTTTTACACTGAATTCCTTTTCTTTTATAGATAAATTAGTCTGCCAGCATCTACTGCTCCAAAAACTTCACAATATCTTCCGGTTTTTCTGCAAAATTTGTCGCCCCGTGTTCAATCAGGAACTCCTTATCACGGAATCCCCAAAGCACTGAGATGCACGGCAGTCCTGAATTTTTTGCCGTCATGACATCCACATCCGAATCACCGATGTAGACTGCCGTATCCGCCGGTTTTCCAAGTTCTGCAAGCGCCGTGTGCACCATATCCGGCGCTGGTTTTCTCGCCACACCTTCGCGCTCCCCGATCGCAGCCTGCACAATGCCTTCGAAATAAATCTCGTTTAACTCTTTGACTGCAAAATCAATCTTATTCGAAACGATTGCAAGCGCATAACCTTTTTCCTTTAATTTGCGGAGCACCGGAACAACACCATCGTAAGCTCTCGTTTTGTCATTGCAGTGTTCTCCATAATACTTTTTAAAAACAGCAAATGTTTCTTCGAATTTCGGATTGTCAAATCCGCCCGGAACGGAAAGCTCCATCAGACGACGCACACCGTTTCCAACAAATGCACGCACTTCCCCGATCGTGCGCTCCGGCATCTGCATCGTTCGCAACGCATAGTTTGTGGCATCTGCCAGATCCTCTAACGTATTTAATAAGGTTCCATCCAGGTCAAATACGACTGTTTCATATTTTTTCATAATAATCCTCATTTCTGCTTGTGATAAATCTTTTGATCCACACATATTTCCTTTTTCTAATTGACACTCACGTTTCCCGCAAGCACCTGCTTGTAATCTTCGTAATTCTTTGCAAGGAGCGCCGGTGTATCCAGTCCATACGGACATTTGCTCTTACATTTATTGCAATGCAGGCAATTCTCAATCTTCTTCATTTTCTCCTGCATTTCCGGTGTGAGCTGTGCATCCGATGGTGCGCGGCGCAGCATGAGTGACATTCTCGCACAGTTATTGATCTCGATTCCTGCCGGACATGGCATACAATAACCACATCCACGACAGAATTCCCCGCTTAATTCTTTTCTGTCATGCTCGATGAGCACTTTGATCTCATCATTCATCACCGGAGGATTGTCGATATAGGAAATAAATTCTTCCAGTTCTGATCTTCTCTGGACACCCCAGATAGGAAGTACATTATCATACTGCGCCTCAAAAGCATAAGCTGCTGCCGAATTATTGATCAGTCCACCGGAAAGTGCCTTCATCGCAATAAAGCCCATATCCGCTTCTTTGCACTTTTTCACAAGTTCCAGATCTTTTTCTGTCGCAAGATAGCAGAATGGGAACTGTAATGTCTCATACAGACCGGAATCAATGGCTTCGTTCGCCACTGCCAGCCTGTGGTTTGTAATTCCAATATGGCGTATTTTTCCCTGCGCTTTTGCCTCTAACATCGCTTCATACAATCCTGTGCCATCTCCCGGCTTCGGGCAGAAAGATGGATTGTGGAACTGATAAATATCAATGTAGTCCGTTCTTAAATTATGCAGGGAAACCTCTAAATCTTTCCAGAAGTCTTCCGCATTCTGGGCAGCCGTTTTTGTGGCGATGCAGACTTTCTCTCTCATTCCGTCGAAAGCTTCACCTAATTTTTCCTCGCTGTCCGTATAAAATCTTGCTGTATCAAAAAAAGTCATGCCAGCTTCATATGCCCTTCTCGCAAGTGCAACTGCATCATCTGTGCTGATCCTCTGTATTGGGAGTGCCCCGAATCCATTCTTATTGACCGTGATCCCGGTCTTTCCAAGTGTTACCCTTTCCATTTATTCTACCTTCCTATCTATCTTTTCTTTCCCAAGTATACCATCTATTACTTTATAGCGAAACTCCCATATAACGTAAATTTAATTATGAAAAAACGACAGGTGCATAAGAAAACACTGGGGAGCCGCCGGTCCTTAGAAGTCAGATTCTGCATTTCATTCTGATTTATCAGAAATGAAATGCAGGAGATGAGTTCTTAGTACCGTTGCGAGCGACACGTAGTGAAAACGTGTTTTCTTATGCACCTGCTGTTTTTTCATAATCTTCATTACCTATATTGAGTTTCGCAACACATTAATTTTGCAGATACGGAAAGAAAACCTTACTCTGCTTCTTTTTGTCGAACATATTGTTATACTGCAAAATCTGATACCGATCGATCCACTCAGCCTCTTCTCCCGTCGCCTCTTCCAAATGTTTAAAGCAGCCACTGGAAACAGAATAGTATCCCCTCGAATTGATTGCAGGAATCGTCTGCTGCATATCCGCCAAAAACTGATTGTAAGACGGAAGTGCGATCCCGGCGCGCTCCAGCGCCATGGTGGAGAGGTAATTCAGGCTTGTGATCGGAACTTCCTCTGTCTCTGTCTCATAGTTCGTCCAGATGAAGAACGGCACAGTATAAAGATTCTCCAGTTCATCCTCTGTCAGCCCCGACAAACCTTTTCCGTTCAGCCCTTTGTAAAAATTCGTGTTCAGACTCGGCTGGTGATCCCCGAAAAAGACGATCTCCACCGGATCATCCACGCTCTGGAAATAGCTGATGAGATATTCCAGCGCCTTATCGCTCTCATGAAGCAGCGACAGATACTGATTCGCATCGGAATAACTTGCTCCGAGTGTCCGGATCTGCTCATTAAAATTCGGATTCTTTTCCGACAAAAGTTCGTCTGCCTGAAATCCATAGAACCGCAGCAAAAAATCCGCCTGATACAGCCGGTGTTCCCGAAGAAGCGGAGGTTTCTTACCAATTGCAGGCAGAGATGCGTCCTCATTGACATTGATAAAGGCAGAATAAAATACGCGCTTCATCTCAAATTTGCGATACAGTGCCTCGGTAACCGACATGATCTGATAATCACTTTCTCCCGTCGCCCCAATAATCATCTGCGTACTCTGTCCTGCCGGAACAAAATACCGGTCCGGGTAAGACAGATTTCTCGTAATCTGCGATGTACTCCTATTCGAAACAGGAAAATTCTGTGCAATATTATTCTTCTTTGCAACAGTTTCCGCAGTCTGCATCTGTGTGAAATTCCAGCTTTGTTCCGCAACGGCATCTGCATTCTTCTGCCGGATGGCCTTGACACCCTTCTGATAATCCTGCAGCCTCGCATAACTGTCCCGCATCTCTGCCAGCTGGTTATAATATGATTTTTCATCAATATACACACGGCTTTTCATACTGGTAACACCATGCGTCTGACGGCTTTCTTTGATTCCATTCTGTATCTGCCGCATCGGTGAAAGAATATTCTTGCGCACCTTATTCGGAGCCACCTGACGAAGTCCCTCTGCGGTCGGCAACTCCAGGTTCACGCTCATACGGTCCGCAAGATATCCCACCATCTCGATCACATCGGCAGATGCCCCCGGGATTCCCTTGATGTGCACATAACCATTGAAACGATACTTCGTCCGAAGTAAAAAAAGCGTCTCATACAAAAGCCCCATCGTATAATCCGGTGACTTGATGATACCGGAACTTAAGAACAATCCCTCAATATAATTTCTTCGATAAAACTCTACTGTAAGCTGGCATACTTCGTCCGGTGTAAATGTCGCCCGACGATTGTCATTAGAAGAGCGGTTCACACAATATTTACAGTCATAAATGCATTCATTGGTAAAAAGGATCTTCAGTAAGGAAATGCATCTGCCATCCCCGGTAAACGCATGACAGATACCACTTGCAAATGCGTTCCCTATATTCTTTCCATCCCCGCCTCTGTGCACACCACTGGAAGTACAGGCAACATCATACTTTGCTGCATCTGACAGAATTGTTAACTTTTCCATAATGCCATTCATCTGCATGATATTTGTCATTTCATTACACTCCTGCATAAACCAGCTCATTTTTCCCGAACAAATGTTTGTTTTATTATATTACAGAACATATGTTTTTGCAAGCCCTGTTGTAAATAAAACATTTTATACAGCAAAAAGAGACCATCCGGACAAACAGCTGCCCAAATGGTCTCCTGAACTTTTATTACTCTCTGTGCATTGAGAATGTTTCCATATGATAATTTTTTAAATTATCTAAGATCTGACGATCGTCTGCCTTATCAAGAAGGTCATCACGGAATTTCTTTGTCACGATCATATCATTGAAGGAGCTTGGTCCACCGACACATCCACCTTCACATGCCATACCCTCGATAAAGTCATCCGGTAACTTGCCTGCCTTCATAAGCATCAGGAACTTACGGCACTCTGCTGCACCGTTTGCCTTACATACCTTAGGCTCGATACCGGCTTCCATCTCCTTCATACTCTCTACAACGGCTGCGGTAACTCCACCGGAGTTTGCAAAACGCTTTCCGTATACAGAAGACTCCTGATAACTTGTATCGCCAGGCTGAAGTTCAACACCCTTAGCACTCATGATAGCACGCATCTCACTGTATGTAAGAACGTAATCTGCGTTTCCTTCGATCTTCTGGTCAATCACTTCGGATTTCTTTGCAACACATGGTCCAACAAATACCGTAACAGCATCCGGATCCTGTGCCTTGATCAGACGGGATACGGCACACATTGGAGAGATTGTTGTAGAAATCTTATCTGCCATCTCCGGGAAGTGTAAACGAACCATATTAACAAATCCAGGACAGCATGAAGTTACCTTCTTCTCGCCTTCCTTATATGCCTCTACCCACTCAGCAGCTTCGGAAGCAGCGGTCATATCTCCACCTAATCCAGCCTCAACGAAACCATTGAATCCAACTTCCTGCATTGCTTTCTTCCAGCTTCCCATTGTGATGTTGGCACCAAACTGTCCTTCTGTTGCAGGAGCTGCAATTACATATACCTTCTTTTCAGACTTCAATGCATTGATAACATCGACAATATAACTCTTTGAACCGATTGCTCCGAATGGACAGCTGTGGATACATTTTCCACAACGGATACACTTGGAATCATCGATCACAGAAATTCCATATTCATTGTATGTAATCGCGTTTACAGGACATGCAAACTTACATGGTCTCTTCAGATGCGCGATGGCATTGTAAGGACATGCAGCAGCACAACGTCCACACTCTTTACACTTCTGCGGATCAATGTGGGAACGATGACGTCCTGCCTCGATTGCTCCAAATTTACAAGCATTGATACAAGCCTTGCCCATACAGTTCTGACAGTTCTCGGTTACTGTATAGCTAGAAATTGGACAATCCTCACAGGCAGCATTCATTACCTGAATAACATTTCCATTGTCTTCCGGGCCAGGTGCCTTACCTTCTGCGAGGCGGACACGTTGACGGATGATTTCACGCTCCTTATAGATACAGCAACGGAACTGCGGAGTCGGACCAGGGATCAAATGAACCGCAATATGATCTCTCTCAGCATCAAGTGTTCCTTCAAATGCCAGTTTTGCTACCTCACGCAGTACTGCATGTTTAATTTTAATTACATTTTCGTCAGCGTACATATTATCTCCTTTTCTAAATTTCTCGTTCGCATAAATCAGTCTTATTGTACATAAATTTTCAATAAAAATCTATATATGTATCTATCAAAATACAAAAAACATGGATAATTCAAATCGGAATCAAAAAATTGAGCCTTCCCTGCGGGCAGCGATGCAGGCAACCACAGAAGAACTGAAAAAATCCGGCGATCTCGCGACAGGTTTTTCCGAGGAAGAAAACCTGTGGGAAGTTATTATTCTTTATTCCGGAACATCTGATGCTTTGGAAAAAGCATTTCCGGATTACCACATTACATTTCTGCTAAATAATTATGCCATTTTGCGTCTGCCTGAAGAATCCATCGATACTCTGGCAGAGTTTCCACAGATTATATATATTGAGCGCCCCAGAAGACTGTTCTTTGAGGACCTTCCTTCCATACGTTCCTCCTGCATCACCGCTGTACAGGAACCACCGCTTTCACTGACCGGGAAAGGCGTGCTTGTTTCTGTTATCGATTCTGGCATTGATTATATGCATCCTGATTTTCAGAATGAAGACGGCTCGACAAGGATTCTTGCTCTGTGGGATCAGACCATCGCACCTGACCCTTCGAAAAATTTCCTGCCTCCTCACGGCTATGCACTGGGAACTCTATTTACACAGGAACAGATCAATGCAGCCATCGATGCCCCCACACTGCTGGAACGAACATCACTCTGTCCCAGTTTTGACACCAGTGGACACGGAACCCATGTAACCGGAATTGCAGCCGGAAACGGTCGTGTACAAATTGTCAACCGCGGTGTTGCCTATGAGGCCTCCCTTCTGGTTATCAAACTCGGTGCACCCGGACCGATGGGATTTCCAAGCACAACGCAGCTGATGCAGGCAGTGGATTTTTCCGTTCGCTTTGCCACAGAGCATCAACTGCCTCTGTCCATCAATCTCAGTTTTGGAAACACCTACGGGTCCCACAGTGGGACTTCTCTTCTGGAAACCTACCTGAATTCCGTATCCGACCTGGGGCGGATCTGCATCATAACAGGCAGCGGAAATGAGGGAAATAATGGTGGACACGTAGGCGGACGACTTCTTTCGAACACTTCAAAGTCTCTGGAATTTGTGGTAGGTGATTATGAAAGAAATCTCTCGATTCAGATATGGAAAAATTACTGGGATGAAATCCGTATTCAGTTGCTTTCGCCGTTTTCCCAGGCTCCCATCCAGATTCCCAACACACCGGGAAGCTGGCGCTTTGCCGTGGGAGATACAGAACTTCTTATTTATTACGGTGAGCCATCTCCCTACAGTCTCTATCAGGAACTGTACATTGATTTTATTTCTTCCCGCACATATATTTCTTCTGGTATATGGACCTTTCTTCTTACCGCCCAGAATACCACCGATGGAATTTATGATCTCTGGATGACGGCTGCTGCCGCACGAGGCAGCGCCACTCAGTTTCTTGCCCCTACCCCGGAAACTACACTCACCATACCATCCACCGCCGCAAAAGTCATTAGTGTCGGCGCCTATGATTCCAATACAAATACTTATGCACCATTTTCCGGACGTGGCTTTACGTGGAATACCAATCAGGTAAAACCGGACATTGTTGCCCCCGGTGTTGGAATTACAAGCTGCGCTGTTGGTGGTGGCTATGAAACAAGAAGCGGCACTTCCATGGCAACACCTTTCGTTTCGGGAAGTTGTGCTTTGCTTATGCAATGGGGAATTTTAATGGGAAATGATTCTTTTTTATATGGAGAAAAAATGAAAGCATATCTGATAAAAGGGGCCCGGAAACTTCCCTTTGCAGAGAACTATCCGGACCCCCGTGTGGGGTGGGGTGCCTTATGCGTATCCGCAAGCATCCCTGTTTTATAGCGTTTATTTTTCTTTCATGAATCTATCATAGAATTCTTCTTTCGGAACCGGCTTTCCAAAATAGTAGCCCTGGATCATCTCCGCCTTTGTCTTGCGAAGAATATCTACCTGCTCCTTGGTTTCAATTCCTTCTACAATGCATTCAATACCAAGATCATTGATCAAAGAAGTCGTATAATCAAGCATCATACGACTTTTCTCATTTGTTGTAATCTCTGTTACCATGGAGCGGTCGATCTTCGCAGAATCAAAATCATACTGTAACAACACCGACAAATTTGAATACTGTGTGCCAAAATCATCCATAGAAAGACGAAAGCCCATCTTTTTTAATGCATTCGATACATTCTCGATTACAATATGATCCATATCACCTACAGTCTCTGTTACCTCAATATGTACCATTCCCGCCGGAACATCATATTTTTGCGTAACCGCCCGGACCCTTTCCAGAAGATCCGGATACATGATTGTCTTCTTAGAAAAATTCAAAGAAATCGGTACAAGACGATGACCGGCTTTCTGTTCATCCTGCTGATATTTAAAAACTTCCTCAAGAACAAACAAATCAATCATATAAATCAGATTATAATGTTCCAAAACCGGTATAAAATGTGATGGTGCCACAAGGCCAAGTTCATCATCCAGCTGCCGGATCAAAGCTTCTGCACCTTCCGTTTTTCCAGACTCGATGTTTACCTTTGGCTGCAGATACACAAGATAGTGATCTCTGTCCATCAAATCCTGTACTTCCCGGATCAGGTTCTCTGCCACCTTACGGAAAGCAGTATTTCCATGAAGAAGTTTTACCTTATCATTATCCATGACCGCTTCCGCTTCATCAATCTGGGAATATACTGCCGGGTGTGAACTCCAACTGTATCCTTTTGCTACGGAAAAAGAAAGTGTCTCTAATCTCTCTTTTAATTTGCGTACACGTTCCTCAAAGTCTTTTCGTTTTATGTTTGCACAAAGAACAAGCATTTCATCCTGATCATAACGAAACAGTCGATATCCATCAAATATTTCTTTTAGCAGTTCTGCTACTTCAATCAGTTTTTTGTTTCCATACAAATATCCAAACTGACGATTCATATTTGAAAGCTTAATGATATCCGTCGTGATAATTCCAAGCGATTTATATTCCTGCATTTCACTATCTTTTTTCCACAGAACAAAACTGTTACGGTTCCATAAACCGGTAAGATTATCATGTGTTTTACTCCGCTGACATATTTCATTTGCATATTCCCGTAAAAGACATGCACTCAGATACTCTGCAAGCATCTGCACAAGCATGGCTTCCTCGATATGTCTGCGTGGATTAAAAATCAAAAGAACACCGATATTCTCATTATTCTTTAATAAGGAACTTGCGATAGAAGACCAGATCCGGCACTTTACAAGACCGTCATATAATTTTGGCATTTTATTTTTTATGCGTTTAATATTTGGCAGACAAATATTAATACGATCATACAACACATTCCAGTATTCATCTGTTTTTCCATTTTCAATAATGTCCACAATCACACGCGAAGTCATCTCTGCACTTTCTTTGTGGCTCTCACTTACTTTCTGTTTTCCTTTTTGCGTCTTGTCAATAACGATCACACAATCCGCATCGAAAAAGTTCTGTAATGACAACTCCATTCGTTTGAGGCCATCTGCAAAACAACCGGAAGACAACTGGGACATGCACTCTTTCAGCTCCGCTAAAAGCACATGATCATCTGCAGTACTGCATACTTCCTCTGCATATTTGATTTCTTCCTGTTCCTTTGCATCCTGCTCAAGATATTCCTGAATATCTTTAAAAAATACGATTTGATTTTTTCCTCTGTGTTTTGCCGTATAGACCGCCTGATCTGCCTCATAATACAAGTCCGAAAATGTCATTTTACGATCATCCACTTCACTGATTCCAATCGAAGCAGCATACTCCATATCAAAAATTATGGTCTTTAACCGTTCCTGCAGATTTTGGCAGAACTTATGAATATCACACTTATTTTTTAGTCCCCAGACAAATGCCGCAAACTCATCTCCACCCAGTCTTCCTGCCACACCATGATTTCCAATCACTGCATTCAGCACTGCTCCAGTCTGTTCAAGTACCATATCTCCGACGGCATGCCCCTGGGTATCATTGATCATCTTAAAATCATCCACATCAAGCATCATAAGTAATGCTTTGCCATCATAGTCTTCGAGCTTTTTTCCACAGATTTCTTCAAATGCAGTATGATTATACACATTTGTCAATGCATCCATTTCCGCTTTTCTGCGCATATTCTCATTGGCAATTTTCTCACTGTGAATGGAACGGAGACGTCCTGCAATACGATCTACTTTCTTTCCGTCTTCTGCTGTACTGACAAGGAAAAACCGAAACCATACACACTCTTTTCCCGGTTCGCAAAAACGCACATCCACTGTAGCATGCGTCGGTTCGCTCATGCACTTCTTTATCGTCTGCCGATACAATTCTTTATCCGCAGGGTCGACAAATACGCTGCCTATTTTATCATCTGCAGCGTATTTCGATACATCGTAAACTGTAACAAACTCACCATTCTCCACCTTGTACACCTGCATGGTGTCCATACCCGCTTCGTATTCCATAATGAATTCCTGGTTTTGTTCTGCTACAATTTTGAGCACCTCATATTGATTTGTTATATTCTGCTCTCCCATAACTCTCCCATTTAGTTCCAGACAGTGTCTATTACCTCTATTAAATCTGAAAACTTTTGTATTTCCGGAACATCAGCTTCTACTTTTCCAAAACCATATCCCGCATGAATGAACCGGACTCCTGCAGACATACTTGCATCATAATCTCCCTGTATATCCCCCACATATACAGCATCTTCCAGGTTATTTCTCTGATATAAAAGTGCTATATTCTCCCCCTTCGGCTTGTCATTGTTGCCATAGCACTCAATATCCTCGATGAGATCATGAAACTTATAATAATCCAAAAAAGCTTCAATATAACCAGCCTGACAATTGCTTACAATATACAGGTGATAATTTACTTTCAGCTTTTCCATTGTTTTGCGGATGTCCGGATAAAGCACTCCGCCATGCCTGCGGAGATAATCATTCTCCAGCCTGCAACACAGATCAAGGAGTTCTTTTCTCTGCATGACATTCAGTTCTGGAAATAAAATATCTGCAATGTCTTCCATCGTCTTTCCCATTACTGACTGAATGTCACCTGCTGTAAGTGGTTTTCTCTCATAACCATATGCAAGAATTGCTTCATTCCAAGACTCTGCGACTCCCGCCGCAGAATCCCAAAGTGTTCCGTCCATGTCAAAAATTATGCCTTTTTTCATGCTTCGTCAATTGCCTTTCCAATATCATGTCTCATATACTTATTGTCAAATGAGATCCACTCGGTTGCCTGATAAGCTTTTGAACGCGCTTCCTTTAGATCTTTTCCTGTTGCTGTCACACCAAGAACTCGTCCTCCGTTTGTCACAAATGTATCGCCCTGCTTCTTTGTTCCAGCATGGAATACAAAGTAATCATCTTTGCCATCAAAAGCTTCAAGACCGGAAATTGGAAGACCCTTTTCGTAGTGAACTGGATAGCCGTCAGATGCCAAAACAACACATACAGCTGCATTATCCTCAAACTGAAGATCAATTTTGTCAAGTGTCTGATCAATGCAGGCTTCGAACAGATCCACAATATCATTCTTCATACGTGGAAGAACAACTTGTGTCTCTGGATCTCCGAAACGCGCATTATACTCAAGCACTTTTGGTCCTTCTTTGGTCAACATAAGTCCAAAGAAAATGATACCCTGGAAGGTACGTCCTTCAGAACGCATTGCATCAACCGTTGGCTGATAGATATGCTCTCTGCAGTATGCATCAACTTCTTTTGTATAAAATGGACTTGGTGAGAAGGTTCCCATACCACCTGTGTTTAAGCCCTGATCGCCGTCTTTTGCACGCTTGTGATCTTGTGCGCTTGTCATTACGCGATAGGTATTTCCATCTACAAAGGTAAGAACAGAAACTTCTCTTCCTGTCATAAATTCTTCAACAACAATAGTATCACCGGCAGCACCAAACTGCTTGTCAAGCATCAGTGTCTTTACACCTTCCATGGCTTCTTCTCTTGTATTACAGATTAAAACGCCCTTTCCAAGTGCAAGTCCATCAGCCTTTAATACGATTGGCATTTT
>OGPA01002320.1_pt1 | contig 13832 bp, 9 predicted proteins | sample 1552841 | NCBI WGS metagenome assembly OGPA01 (sample SAMEA2579916, study PRJEB22360) | human gut metagenome | reverse complement strand
TATTTATCGAAAAAACATGCCATTTGGGTAACAATCTTTTTTACATAACAAAATTACCCACAGTTTTCTCTTTTTAGTGGGTAATTTGCATTATTTTTTACCATGTTACCCAATCGAGATATTTTAATCACTGTTTTTCATTTATTTGGGGTATACAGCATTTCAAATCTTAATTATTACCCAGGCACTGTACCTCATTACTTTCAGAGCAACAGAGACGAGATACGCTCTGCGAATCTCGCTCTGATGAACGGTTGCTGCCCTAACAAAAAAACCGGGACATAATCCCGGCTTTTTGTAATATTTCTCTCTTATTCATGTACTGCACCAACCAGATCCCTGATGTCCGCAACCTGATAACGCTCCATATAATCTCTGATTCCTGCGACGATCTCCTCTGTCACATGCGGATTTGTGAAATTTGCGGTACCTACTGATACTGCGGTGGCTCCCGCAAGGATCATTTCAATCGCATCCTCTGCATTCATGATTCCACCCATTCCGACGATCGGCAGTCTGACTGCCTGGGCAGTCTGATAAACCATGCGGACAGCGACCGGGTGAATGGCCGGACCTGACATGCCGCCTGTCTTATTGGCAAGCACAAACTTCTGGCGGTTGATATCGATCTTCATGCCTGTGATGGTGTTGATCAGCGACAGTCCGTCTGCGCCTCCTGCCTCTGCCGCCCTCGCCATCTCTGTAATATCTGTCACATTCGGGGAAAGCTTCATGATGACCGGCTGTGCAGCATGTTTTTTCATTTCCTTTGTGATAGCTTCTACTGCTTTTGGATCCTGACCAAATGCAATTCCACCCTCTTTGACATTCGGGCAGGAAATGTTGATTTCTAAAAGGTCTACCGGCTGGTCTCTCAACCGTTCCACTACTTCAATATATTCCTCTGTGGAATGTCCACATACATTCACCATGATTTTTGTATCAAACTGTTTTAAAAAAGGAATGTCGCGCTCCACAAAAAGATCAATTCCAGGGTTCTGAAGTCCTACTGCATTTAACATACCGCCATATACTTCTGCGACACGCGGTGTCGGATTTCCCGGCCATGGAACATTTGCAACACCTTTTGTCACAACAGCTCCCAATTTATTCAGATCCACAAACTCTGCATACTCTGCACCGGAACCAAACGTACCGGAAGCAGTCATGACAGGATTGTTTAAGGTTACTCCACATAAATCTACTTTCATGTTCATTAGAATTCTACCTCCTCTGCACGGAATACAGGTCCTTCTTTACAGATTCGTTTGTTCTTCACGTTGCTGTGTGCGTCTTTTTCTTTTGACTGACATACACAGGCAAGGCACGCACCAATACCGCATGCCATACGCTCCTCCATGGAGATCCAGCACTCGATGTGATTTTTCTCTGCATATTCTTTTAAGGCACGAAGCATTGGCATTGGTCCGCAGGCATAAATAATCTCTGCGTCCAGTCCATTTTCACGGATCGCATCCAGAACATTTCCCTCAGTTCCTGCGCTTCCATCCTCGGTTGCCACGTAAACTTTGCCCTGCTTTTTAAACTCATCCATCAAAAACAGCTCATCGCGGAATCCTAACACAATCTGTTTCTCACAGTTTAACTCTTTTGCAAGCTGTAACATTGGAGGTATTCCTATTCCGCCTCCGATCAAAAAGGCTTTTTTCTCTTTCTTTGGGAATCCATTTCCAAGAGGCCCTACAATGTGAAGCTGTGCGCCTGTATGCATACCGGAAAATTCTGCCGTTCCTTTTCCTGCCACACGATACACCAGACGGATTGCGCCATCCTTTTTATCAATCTCACAAATACTGATCGGTCTTGGAAGCAGTCTGCTTCCATCATTACAATAAACAGAAACAAACTGTCCTGCTTTCGCATGTGCTGCAATCTGGTCAGTGTGCAGCCACATACTGTAAATATCATCTGCGATTTCTTCCTGACGGATGATGATCGCTGTCTCTTCAAATTTTTCTGCCATCTTTGTACTTCCTCGCTTTTCACTCTCTCAGCTGCTTTGAATTCTTAAATATCTGTCTCTGCAGCCCTTAATATGGTATATTCCTATGCTTCTGCCTCGTAAACCACACGTCCGTCCACGATCGTTGCCATCACTTTTCCGGTTACTTCTCTTCCGTCAAACGGTGTGTTGCGTCCTTTACTTGCAAATTTCGTTTTGTCAATCTTATATGTTTTTTCCGGATCAAAAATCACGATGTCAGCAATTTTGCCCGGCTGGATATCGCCCTTGTCAATTCCAACAATCTTTGCCGGGTTATAGCTCATCTTCTCTGCCATCTGCATCGGTGTGAGATAGCCCTGCAACACAAGTTCTGAGTAAGTGAGGCATGCAGCTGTCTCAAGTCCAACGATTCCAAACGGCGCTTTTTTCATGGAGGTGTTTTTCTCCTCAAATGTATGCGGTGCATGGTCTGTGGAGATCACATCCATAATGTTGTCACGCAGCCCTTCTTTTAATGCCTGCACATCTTCTCTGGAACGAAGTGGCGGATTCATTTTAAAGTTTGTATCCGCATCCGCGTCGATCGCAAGTTTTTTCTCCTGATCGATGGACGGCTCAATTTTATGGATATCATCCGAGGTCAGTGTGAAATGATGCGGGCATACCTCTGCAGTTACTTTCATTTGCTCCATTTTTGCATACCGTACCATTTTTACAGAATCTCTTGTTGAACAGTGACACAAATGTAATTTTGCACCGGTATCCCTGCTTAACATAATATCTCTTGCTACAATGATATCTTCTACTGAATTGGTGATTCCCTTTAACCCAAGTTCTTTGGAATGCACATCCTCATTCATAACGCCGCCATTTACAAGGTTGATGTCCTCACAGTGGGCAAGTACCGGGATATCGAGTTCTGCTGCGATCTCCATCGCCTCACGGTAAAGTTCGGAATTCATAACGGATCTGCCATCTTCACTGATCGCCGGAATTCCCGCTTCGTACATGCCGCGGATGTCTGCTAATTCTTTTCCCTGCTGTCCTTTTGTGATGGCTCCCACCTGTAAAACATTCACGACACCAACTGTTTTTGCCTTGTTTTGCACGTATTTTACAACATCCGGATTATCTACCACCGGCTTTGTGTTCGGCATTGCAAGGATGGTTGTGTATCCGCCGTGTGCCGCCGCATTACAGCCTGTCTCGATCGTCTCTTTCTGCTCCTGTCCCGGATCTCTCAAATGCACATGCATATCAATAAATCCCGGCATGACATAGCAGCCTTTTGCGTCGATCACATAGTCTGCCTTATCCCTGATGTTTTTTTCCATTTTTACGACTTTTCCATCCTCAGCGAGAATGTCTGCCACTTCGTCTGTCTCTGTCGCCGGATTGATGACATGTCCGTTTTTAATCAATAATATCATTTTTATTGTTCCTTTCTTCTCGAATTAACTATATTTGTCATTTTTATAATTTTGCATAAATTTCCATTGGCACGTAAGCACGGATATAGATTCCATCCTCACGGTATTCTTCTTCCAACAGTTCACCGGATTTGCGGACAAGCTGGATCACGCCTGCATTTGCATACGGCACTGTCCGCTCCACGAGGATTTTATTTTCACGCAGGAGCTCGGATAAAAGATTCTTTAATTCCTCTAACCCGGTTCCATTTTTCGCTGAGATCTGCAGCGTATGATCTGCTTTAAAATCATGCAGCGGCTCGCTGTCCATCCTTGCATCCTGCTTGTTGAACAGCGTGATCACCGTCTTGTCTTTCACATCCAGATTTGCCAGTGTCTCATATACGATCAGCATCTGCTTCTCGTGCTGCGGATTGGAAGCATCTACCACATGTAAAATATAGTCTGCGTATTTTGCCTCCTCCAGCGTGCTTTTAAATGCCTCGATCAGATGATGCGGCAGTTTGCGGATAAATCCGACGGTATCTGTCACCAATATCTGCTGCCGTCCCGACAGTTCCAACACTCTTGTGGTAGGATCAAGCGTTGCAAACAGCTTGTCCTCCTCCAGGACTCCGGCATTGGTCAGTGTATTGATAAGTGTTGATTTTCCTGCATTTGTGTATCCCACGATCGCAGCCACCGGCATCTGATTTTTTTCCCGCTGTGCACGGGTGATATCACGGTGCTGCCGTACTTCTTTCAATTCCCGGTTCAGCTGTGCGATCCGGTCTTTGATAAGACGTCTGTCAATTTCCAGCTTTTTCTCACCCGGACCTCTCGTACCGATTCCGCCTCCAAGTCTTGACATGGAACGTCCAAGTCCGGTCAGCCTGCTCAGACGGTACTTTAACTGTGCCAGTTCCACCTGGATCTTTCCCTCGCTGGTAGTTGCTCTTGCCGCAAAAATATCCAGAATGATCAGTGTGCGGTCCATCACTTTTGTATCCAGCATATCTTCCAGATTACGGAGCTGCGCCGGTGAAAGTTCATCATCACACACAATGCCGGTTGCGCCCAGTTCCTCCACAAGCAGCTTTAACTCCGCCACCTTTCCAGAACCGATATAAGTCCCCGGATGAATGAGTTCCCGCTTCTGGATCATGGTTCCGACTACCGTTGCTCCTGCTGTTTTCACCAGTTCCGCAAGTTCTGCAACAGAATCCTCTGCGTCATCTCCATCCTGCTCACTCACGCCTACAAGAATTACTTTTTCTTCTATCTCTTCTATTTTAAATGCTTCTGCCATTCTATTCTCCGTTATTGTTTCCTGTGGTCTCTTTTATTGTGCCGGTGTCTGCGCCTCTTCCGGTGTCTGTGTATCTTCCACTGTCTGCGTATCCTCCGTCACGGCTTCCTCTGTATTCTCCACAGGCGCTGTCTGTTCCATACGGTTTTTCAGGAAAATATATTCACGCTGCGCACTCGCATCATCCGGATAAACCTGTACATACTCCTGTACCACGTTCCATGCAGAATTAAAATCGGATGTATATTCATAACAAATGATGAGATTCTGCATCAGTTCTCTTCTGTTTGTCACATTTTCCATAGCAATACCCTGCTCTAAATAGGTGAGTGCACCGGAATAGTTTCCTTTTGCCATCTCAATTTCCCCGAGTGCATTCATCGCCTGGGAATCTGCGTTTCCCGAGTTTACATAATTCTGATAATAAACCTCTGCGTTTTCAGGATCACCCTGTGCCTCATACACCTGTGCAATGTAAAGATTTGCGATGACGCTCTCCTTATCTAAAGCCGACTTCAACTCCGTCTGGGCATTGTCGTACTGTCCAAGATAATAGTAAATTCTTCCGCGCCATGCATAATCTCCGGCACTGTTGCCCTTGATATCAAATGCTTTATTTAAGTATTCTTCCCCTTTTTCCGTCATATCATAAGCAGAAAGGTTCTCGTAAATGTTGACATAAAGTTCGTAATCGCTGCTGTTATTTTTTACTGCCTTATCAAAATCCGAAACAGCGCTCTCGGTATTCCCCTGTTTCAGATAAACACAGCCGCGCAGATAATAAGCGTCTGCCGCCTTTTTGTCATAATCAATAATCGCTGTGTAAGTGTCCACTGCCCCCGCGGAATCGCCACCGGCATACTGCGCCGCCGCCTTATAGTAGCAGATATCTAATTCGTTCTCTGTGATTTTCCCAATGCACTGTCCCAAAGCACTGTTAAACGCATCCACGGCTCCTGCGTAATCGCCGCTTTCCATTGCATTGATTCCAATCTGACGGTAAGCAGTCTGGTTTTCTTTGCGCTCATTGGTACAGCCTGTCATAAGTGTAAAGCTTAACAGGGTAAGCGCTGTGATATATGTAAATTTATTTTTATTCATGAAATTAAGTCCTCTGTTAATTTTGTCCACAGTGCACGCCCATGAAATCAAAGATTTCATGGGCTCACGGGCATTCGCCCTATCAGTCATCAAAAATATCAAATACATCGTGCAAGCACTGCATTTGATATTTTTTCCTCCTGACACTGCTCATTGCTTTATGCACATTATAAATCATACGCCCAAATATTCCAAGCAATTTATAAAACAGATTCCTTCATTCCCCTGCCAGCGTTACTGTGCATAGTTTTCTCCTTCCGCAGTATCTGGCACTGTTTCACTGCCTACTCCCATTATATGTGTTGTTGGCAGATTTTACAACACACAAAAAAGAGGCGCACACCGCACTTTACATACGGCGCACGCCACTTTGTATATAGATCATATACTCCCCTAATTTTACAGATGTTCTGCGAACACCTGAATCATTTTCTTACGCACCAGAACAGCAAGTGTTCTGGTGCTGAATTTTATAAATGCCAGATGTCCTCGTTGTACTGTGCAATGGTTCTGTCAGATGAGAAGAAACCTGCCTGGCTCATGTTTACGAGCATTTTTTTCGCCCATGCCATACGGTCTTCGTAATCTGCAAAGATGCGCTCTTTTGCAGCAACATATTCCTCGAAATCCGGTAATGTCATAAACCAGTCTTTGTTTAATAATTCATTGTAGAGACGTTCTAAGTTTTCTCTGCATCCGACTGCCATCATCTCATCGCTTACGATGAAGTCGATTGCACGTTTGATGTTCTCATCATTGTCATAGTAGCTTCTGGAAACATAATCTGCTTTTGCATAGTGCTCAATCACCTGCTCAGAAGACTCACCGAAGATGTAAATATTGTCATCTCCAACGAACTGATGCATCTCAACGTTTGCACCGTCCATAGTACCGATCGCCACTGCACCGTTTAACATGAATTTCATGTTGGATGTTCCGGATGCCTCTTTGGATGCAAGAGAAATCTGCTCATGAATATCTGCTGCCGGGATTAATTTTTCAGCTAATGTTACATTGTAGTTTTCTACCATAACAACTTTTAAGTATGGAGAAACCTCAGGATCTTTGCTGATCAGTTCCTGTAAGCAAAGGATCAGATGAATGATATCTTTTGCAATGACATAAGCCGGAGCTGCCTTTGCACCGAAAATAACAGTGATCGGGCGAGCCGGTTTTTTGCCTGCTTTGATCTCAAAATATTTGTGGATCACATAGAGTGCGTTCATCTGCTGTCTCTTATATTCATGCAAACGTTTGACCTGAACATCCAGAATGGAATCTTCATCGATCGTAACACCCTCTTTTTGCTCTAAATAACTCTTTAATTGCTGCTTCTTTGTCTTCTTGATCGCAAGGATTTTTTCAAGATCTGCTGCATTGTCCGCAGCCGTCAGCAATTTTTCTAATTCCGCGGCATCTTTTTTATAACCGTCACCGATCTTTTCGGTAATAAACGCTGCCAGTTCGTGGTCACAATGTAACAGCCAGCGGCGGAATGTGATACCATTTGTTTTATTATTAAACTTATTTGGATAAATATCTTTAAATGGCTTTAATTCGCTTTCTTCCAGGATCTTCGTATGCAATGCTGCAACACCATTGACACTAAAACCATAATGGATGTCAATATGTGCCATATGTACTCTTTGATCTTTATCAATGATCGCAACGCGTTCATCCTGATATTTTTCTTTTACCTTGACATCTAACATCTTAATGATCGGCACAAGCTGCGGTACAACACGATCCAAGAACCACAAAGGCCATGTCTCTAAGGCTTCTGCTAAGATCGTATGGTTTGTATATGCACACATTTTTGAAACAATCTCGATTGCATCATCCATCTCGATATTATGTAACACAAGCTGACGGATCATCTCAGGAATAACCATGGTTGGATGTGTATCATTGATCTGGATCACGGCGTAATCGGGAAGGTCATACAAGTTGCTTCCTTTTGCCTGTGCTTCATCAATAATAAGCTGAGCCGCATTGCTGACCATAAAATACTGCTGGTAGATCCGAAGTAATTGTCCCTGATAGTCACTGTCATCAGGATACAAGAACAACGTTAAATTCTTAGAAATGTTTTCTTTATCAAACTGAATACCGCCATCCTGTACAATTGATTCATCAACAGTATCCAGATCAAAAAGCTTTAATGTATTGCATTTGTTATCATAACCTGTTACGTCTATCTCATACATAACAGACTGTACTTTCTTATCTCCTAAAATCACCGGATAGCTTACATCTGTTCTGCGAAGCCAGCTTTTTTGTGTCATCCATGGATTCGGAACTTCTTTTTGAAGATTTTTCTCAAATTCCTGCTTAAAAAGTCCAAGATGATAGTTCAGACCAATACCATCTCCCGGAAGTCCCAGCGTTGCGATCGAATCCAAAAAGCAGGCTGCCAAACGTCCCAGTCCACCATTTCCAAGTGATGGTTCGTTCTCGATCTCTTCAATCTCAGCCATGGATTTTCCATGTGCTTTCAAACTTTCTGCCACCTGATCGTAAATTCCAAGATTGATCAGATTATTCGATAATAACTTACCGATCAGGAATTCGGCAGAAATATAATATAACTTCTTCTTTCCTTCAATACGCCCTTTCTGCTGTGTGATCTTTCCTGCCAGTTCTAACAGACCGGAATAAATCTCCTCATTCGAATTTCTTGCTGTAATCTGTGCAATTTCGTTCTCGTACATACTCTCCCTCTCTTCCACATTGCGATGCGTCCTATCATACACATCCATCGCATCTGTCTTTTTTACTGTTAAGTTTAATCATATCATATTTGGAAGAGTTTTTCAGCAATTAATTTTTCCCTTTTCTCTACTCATAATTCCTTTTTTATCATTATATTTTACAAACGTTCAAAGAAGGGAGCCTCTGTCTGCTGTCCCATTCTTTATCCATGCCTTTATTTACTCTTGAACAGAATACAAACCAAATATTTTCAAAAGAATCTTTCTAAATACAGATACTTCCTGATAAATTTTCTTCTCGATCCATTGTAACTGTCTGTCCCATAATCCCCAGTCCTCCTGCGTTGGAACCTTTGCAGAAAAAGCAAGTCCTTCTATCTGTTTTGCAAGCTTTTGTACTACTTCTTCCATTTCCTTAGATGGCATTTTTTGTGCTACTTCCTGTATCCACTCGCTATCTGTACTGTTCTTCTTTTCACGGATTCCTGCCATCCGAACGAAACGATAGGTACTTTGCAATCTTTTTTGTTCTTTCTTTCGAAGATCTATTTCTCTCATCATACTTCTTTGATAAACCATCTGACGCAGACGGATCACAAGGATCATCATACAAAGCAGTATCACGATCCCGACTACTATGCATATCAAAACAGCCTGCCACAAATGTTCTTTGGTACCTGCTTTTACTGTGCTTTGATCTTTTGCTGCCGATGCAGTCGGAACAGTTGTTGCAGTCGGCTGTATCGTCTGTTTTTTTTCATCCTTTGTGTTATTCACCTTCGTATTGTTTTTCTTTAACGAAGATGCATTCTTCTTTAACGTTTTAACAGAAGCGAGGTTATTGGCTGCATTTGCTGCCGGTGTCATGTCTTTGCATACCCAGCCCATGTTTTTGATATATACTTCACTCCATGCATGGGCATCGGAATCTTTAACTTCTGCTGTATAACCGCCATCCGGATCGATCTTAAAATCTTCCGGATCAACCCGGTATCCCGTTACATATCTTGCCGGCACACCGCATGCCCGCAAAAGAAGCGTTCCGGCTGTTGCAAAATGTTCACAATAGCCTTTTTTTTGCACCAGAAGAAAATACTCGGCATAATCCGCTCCTTTTGGCACAGGATCCAGATTCATGCTATAAGAAGCATTATTTCTAAGATATTTCTTTACAAATTCTGCTTTGCTCCATGTGCTTTTCAAATCACCCGCCTGCTTTGCAATCTGATAAAAAGATTGTAGGCGCCCTTTTGGCATTTGTGTATAATATTGCTTTGCAAGTTTTTGATAGACATCATAAAACTCTGCAGTATAAGTAAATGGCAATAACGCATCTTTATCACCTTTTAACGTTTTTACGGTCTGATAGAGAAGCTTTTCTTCATTCTCTGTCAAAAGCAGACAACCGACCTGAAGCCGGTTATTTTCTTTGACGCAGTGATTATCTCCTTTTGCATTCAGATAATGTTCTCTTTTTTCGCTCCAATTGCCATTATCTTCATCGGATGACGCACCTGTTGCCGAAGAAAAGTAAGGCAGATAGGCATATTTACTTAATGCTCCGCCGCCGACATATTCTATGTGCATAGAATGAACGACCAATAATGCATTACTTTCGTCTGTTATAGAACCATTATCGTCCATATCATTTTGATACATACCGTCAAAACTTTTTGCAATCTGAAAGCCCATATCCCAGATTCCTTCTAACATCGTATCATCATCAATATTCTCAAATCCCTGAAAATGAGATGCTGCTTTCTTTTCTACTTCCCGATAAGAACCTGCTTTCCATTTCCCATTTGTATAAGTGTCTCCGGTAAACCCTCTAAGATATACCGGCTGATCGGGTATCTTTGGCAGATTTACTTTTAAAACAGTCCGTTCCGTATATTTTGGCTCCTGATTGGATAAAGCTCCTGTGTTGTCTACTATTGTGGGATGAAAAAACGTCTGCACAAAATTTTTCCCGGTATTTGCCATGTTTTGCACCATAGTCTCATTCTGGTCTCTGGCTTCCTGTGCATCTTTAAAATAATACTTTTCAAAACGCACTGCATAAAAATAAGAGACCAATAAAAGAACCATTCCTATCAAAGCCGTGATCACAAAAATACTCTTATCGCTATATTCTTTTTGCCAAAAAGTAACTTTCTTTACGCCTTTAACCCCTCTCTCTTCACGGCTCATCCAGACAAATAACCCAACACTGCCAAGCACAAGCCAAACAACCGAAACAACACCGGGCGTCTTACCAAAAATCATGCCCAGACTCAATGCAGCAACATCAAACAATAACAAAAAGCCTTTGCTGTGCATACAAAGCACAAAGATTGCTGCATATAACAGCAAAAGAAAACCAATCAGCATTTCGAACCAGAAAACATCCTGTCGGATCGTTTTCCAGATCTGTATTGAAGGTTTTACCGTATGCATATAAGCTGCCATTCTGTTTTTATACAGATAACTTACAAATCGGATACCGTATACAACTGCCTTGCGTTTTGTAAAAACGATAAAAACGCCTGCCACTGTCAGAACGATACCTGCACTCCATGCATATTTTCCCCGCAATGTATAGATTCCATAGACAAATACGGCAGCCAGAATGCAAAGAATACATATTGCCTGTATCTGATCTTTTTTTGAAAAACAGATGGCAAGGGAATCAAGCTGCCCTTTATTGGTATAAAAATAGGTATCATAAAAACTCAAAAAGATTCCCGTTATCAAACAACTGACACATATCCACGGCAGCATCCATTTTCTTTTTTTCATGTTTTCTCCCACCTTTGCTATATACTACAGATACAGGATCTGCTCTTTTGTTCTTTCTGTTTCCTGCTCTGCTTTCTTTTGTCTGCGTTTCTTTTTGGGAACGATCAGCTTATTTGCATCAAAGGTTACTGCCATTCCCTGACTGTTTGTCAATGTAAGATCAGACGAAAGGATCAGTCTGTTCTCTCCAACCGGCTGTCCGCTTTCCAGTTCCAATTGCTCTTTGGCAGAAACCATTTTCTTTTTGCTCCAAAGTCCTTCTAAAGAGCTTAGTAACAACATCGCTTTAGACGGTGTATCAACTGCAAATTCACAAATCTGCTCTTTTTGATGATCATACCAGATCACTTTATGCCGGTATCCCGCTTCCAAAAGACCTAGCATACTCGAATACAGCAGAGCAAACAAAGCTTCCCGGTTCTTTTTTTGCTGTTTTTTGCTTTCTCTTTTTTGTTTCTTTTCTTTTGACAGCATTTCTATAATGAAAGGGAGTTCCGTTTTTCTTTCCGCTTTTTGACAGCGCACCATCCATTCTTCTGCTTTGGCGGATAATTTCCAATGAATATGATGCATTTTATCTCCGTTTTGGTAACTGCGGTATTCCCAGTCTCCGTCACCATCTTCAGATAACTGATATAAAGAATCCGCCTGCTGTGCTTCTGTCTGACTTTCTTCATTAAATTCAAAAACGATCGGCTGTTTCTTTGGAAGTATCAAAACTTCTACAACATCTTTGGCATTTTTCCGAAAGAGCGGAAATTCCAACAAGCCAAACCAGTCAGATACAAAAACACGTCTTACTTTGATATGGTACAAGCCGGCATCCTTTGGATACCATTTTGTCTGTACCTGTATGATTTCTTTTTGTCCGTCTTTTTTCATAATTCCGGCAGTCACAGGCAAAGTCACCATGGCTTTTTGTTTTTGATGTGCATAGACATTTTCTTCGATGACTTTGATACGCATTTTATTGATCGGTAAGCGGCTTTTGTTTTGTACCGTAAACCGAATCGTATAGCCATCCTGTATGGCATTGACCATACTCTCTGCATCTGCCTCGATCCTAAGTCTGCATGCCAGTCTCAAATAATACAGAAGAGCAAAAATAACGATAAATACTTCCAAAATACCGATCATCAGAAGGCTTCGGCTTTCAAATAACAGCGCCATATAAAAGGTGATGGCAGTTGTTATCCCGTAAACAATCCCTCTTTTCATTTATTTCCCCACTTTCTTTACATCCGCTTTGATCTATTTTTTCAGATACCGGTTTCTTTGCATCCGTTTTGATCTATTTCTTTCGGATCACCGGTTTCTTTTCTTTTTGTAATAACTCTTTTAGCACATCAGCGGCACTCATATGACCGGCTCTTGCCTTTGCATTTAATAAAATACGATGTGCAGACACATCCAAAAAAATTTCAGCAACATCTTCCGGCACAACATAATTTCTGCGATGTAAAAATGCAATCGCTTTCGCCATAGTCACGAGCGCAAGCGTTGCACGCGGGCTTAATCCCAGCGCAATATAGCCATTCTGCCTGCTTGCCTGTACAAGATTGCAAATATAACGATACATACTGTCCTCTACAAAGACATCTGCTGTTTTTTCCTGTAAAACAATAAGTTCTGCTGCTGAAATGACTGGCTCGATCAACTCCACATCAACCCCTAAACTTTTACCTTTTGCAATCGCTATTTCATCTTCCAGTTCGGGATATCCCATTGTCATGCAGATCATAAAACGGTCTAACTGTGACTCCGGTAACTTCTGTGTTCCTACACTGCCGACCGGATTCTGCGTTGCCATTACAACAAACGGTCTTGGAACTTTTCTTGTAACACCATCTACCGTTGCACTTCCTTCTTCCATAACTTCGAGCAATGCCGACTGTGTCTTTGGCGATGTACGGTTGATCTCATCTCCTAAGAAAAGATTACACATAACAGCTCCGGGCTGATAGATGAATTGATCTTCCTTTTTCTGATACATAGAAAAGCCGACCAGATCCGATGGCATGACATCCGGTGTAAATTGAATTCTTCTGCTTTCTAAATCCATTGCATTCGAAAAGGCTCTTGCAAGGGTTGTCTTACCGACTCCCGGAATGTCTTCGATCAGAATATGCCCACCGGCAAGAATCGCTGCCATTGCTTTCTGAATGCATGCATCCTTTCCGATCACTACTCTTTTTACCTGTGCGATCACAGCCTCTGCTTCCTCATAATATTTGTCCATACGCTCCTCCATTTACGCTATCCTTCTTTTTACGTTTTTCATCAGTATACCGAATCTTTTCTGAAAACACAAAGATAGAGAACCAAATTCATGGCTCTCTATCTATTATAACGATCCATATTTCAATTCTGTTTCAACTTCCTTACAATTTTCTTACAATTCCAACTAAAGATTTCCTCCCCCTGTCCCCCCCTATTTCATTGGCTTTTCAAAGGGAGCAAAACAGATCATCTGCGTCCTGTCTATACCATATCTTTCGTGCTTCGATTTTATTTTATACTTTTGAGTTGACACGCCAGCTTGTTAGGATATCTGATTT
>OGPA01002305.1_pt1 | contig 13884 bp, 10 predicted proteins | sample 1552841 | NCBI WGS metagenome assembly OGPA01 (sample SAMEA2579916, study PRJEB22360) | human gut metagenome | reverse complement strand
TTCCTGCCAGTCAAGCCACCAGAAATCCACGCCATCCTCCTCAAGTGGGTGATGCACGATCTCAAAATAGTTTTCCAGAAATTTTGGATTTGTGATGTCAAACTCGACTGGTTCATCGGTTGCAGGATCCACTCCCATTGCCTCTGCCATCTCTTCATACATGCTCTCACTTCCCCGGATGCCAAGCGCCGGGTGGACATTTAACGTCGTCCTCATGCCACGCCTGTGGAGCGTCTGCAGAAAACGCTCCGGATCGGGAAAGAATTCCCTGTTCCATGTATAACCGGTCCAGCCGGAACCATACTTCTTGTCAATATCTGTGATATGCCAGTCCATGTCAATGACTGCCACCGAAAACGGGATTTTCTCCGCTAAGAAACGATCCATCAGTCTCTGATACTCATCCTGTGAATACTCGTAATATCTGCTCCACCAGTTTCCAAGTGCATATTTTGGAAGCATTGGGACACGGCCGGTAACCCTAAAAAAATCTTTTACCGCGCCCCGGTAATCATGACCATAGGCAAACAGATAAAAATCCTCTCCTCCATGTTTTCTCTCTTTGATCCAGCCATCCCCGGTAAGTAAAATCGTTTTTGAATCGTCTAATACTGCAAATCCATCCCTGGAAAGAATTCCTTTTTCCAGTCTGATCCTGCCGTCTGCTTCATCGAGCGTACGGGCAGTTCCGAAAAGATTACGATCCTCTTTTCTTCCATAATACCATTCCAGATCACATCCATTGTCCGGTTTTTTCAGCTTCACACTCAGGATGCTCTCATCAAATGCTCTCTCATCATAGCGTATCCGTATGCTTTTTGTCTGGATCTCCAGAAAGTTATTTTTCTGCTTTATCTCAAAAGGAACCTCTTCTAAATCCCTGTACCATATTACCTGCGAAGCCTCATCCACAAATGCACCGGATTCATTATATTCAAATCTGACCAGCCTGTCCGTCAGAAATGTAATACGGTAATTTTTTCCAAGAACAATATTCCGCGGATCTGCTTTTGGTCTTCTTTCACATATGAACTGCTGTTTCATCGTCTATTACACATCCTTTCGTATTTTTACATTTTGAAAAATCTTCTTTAAGAAAAAACTGTTGATCCATGCAATTCCTGAGATACCGATCAGAAACCAGATACCAAATGCAATTGGAATTTTTGAAATAATAAAAAATGGAAGGGTATTCAAACCCAGCATAAGCAATGTATATGGAATATTCGAGATTCCGAGCAATACGGCATTCCTCACAGTTGCTTTCACAGTATTCTCAAAGTAAGATTCCATTGGAAACGCGTAAGTAAAAATCTCTGCTACTATGATCCCGGCTGCGATCACAAGTATCTGTAAAGCATTCATCGTTCTGTCTGCAGCAAAAATATGATAATCCAGATATAGCATTGCAATCACCAGTACACCCACAAGATAAATGATCGTAGATGACCTGAAACTTGCTTTAAACAACTTCCAAAAATCCTTTATCAGATATCCTTCTTTTTTCTCCTGTATGCGAAAGATGCATCCATAAACGGCTGTTATGGATGCCCCTATCGTAACGATCGGAATACAAAAGAGGATTGCTAAAAGATTTAATCCAACCAGATCTGCGATCCGGTTTAATACCTTTACAAACTTTCCATCATTCTGCAGCATTTTTCTCTCCTATGCTCTTATGCCCGAAATTCGTTTTTTCCTTTGCTGACAGTTACTGTCTGACCCATGATCTCTGCCTCGAAATCTTCCCCTTCGTTTATAACTTCCACACCATCTTTGCAGACTGTGATATGAAGTTCGTTTCCTTTCCAGTAAAGAGGATATGTAAACTTCTCCCACTGTTTTGGACAATTTGGAGCAATACGGAGATGTCCGTCACGGATTCTTATTCCACCGAATCCCATTACCACATCCTGCCATACACCTCCCATATTTGCACTGTGGATTCCTGCATCAGAGGATTTCATCTCCTGTCCAAGATCGGTAAGTGCAGCACTCATGAACATATCATAAGCCTCTTTCTCCATACCAAGATCACATGCAGTGATACTGTGGATCGCCTTGGAAAGAGATGAATCATGCAGTGTTCTTGCTTCATAGTATACATAGTTCTTTGCCTTATTATCCGGTGTTGTGATATCTTCCATCTGATACAGAAGTTCTACAATATCAGCCTGTTTACCTGCCTGCATTCCCTGTACATCTTCCCCTGAATAATCATGAAAGACCGTTCCCACAACAGATGCATTCTTATACACAGAAAGATCTATTTCTTTTAGATCAAAATATCCGTCAAACTGAGGAATAATCCCTGTTTTTTCATCCGGCTGCGGCAGATAAAGTTTCTTCATTTTATCTTTCAGTTCTTCCTCTAACTGTTCTAATGATGTACCCTCTTCCTGCATTAATTTCTGCATTTTCCCGTAGATATCTTTCTTCTCATCACGGATGCATGCAATTACCTGTGCTGCAAGTCTCATATTTTCATGTGCCATATAATTCGTATATGCATTATTATCCACATGTTCTTTGTACTCATCCGGTCCTATAACATCACGAATTTCATATCTGTTGTTTTCTTCAATCCACTCCAGACGGCTGTTCCAGAATCTGGCAGTCTCGATCGTCATCTCATAGCCATATCTATCCATGAAGTCCTGATCATCTGTTGCAGCATAATACTGCCACAGTGCAAAAATAATATCAGACGTAATGTGCTGCTCAATCACTCCGGTTAAACAGATCATCGGCTCTCCGGTATGAACATTGACACCGACCACATACGGTGTAACTTCACCATCACTGACCCATGCCGCTTCCCACGGGTACATGGCTCCTTTGTAACCATTTTCGATTGCTTTCTTTCTTGCACCGTACAGTCCCTTATAACGGAATTCCAGAAGAGTTCTTGCCGTCTCCGGTTCTGCCATCTGGAAATATGGAAAAATAAATGTCTCTGTATCCCAGAAAGAATGTCCTTTATATCCTTCTCCACTAAGTGCCTTTGCGCCAATACCAACCCGGTTATCTTCCCTGCGTACCATGATCTGAAGATGATAAAGTGCAAAACGCACCGCTATCTGTGCATCATCTTCTTTACTATCAATCTGAATATCCTGTTTCTCCCAGATTTTCTCCCAGACTTTTTTACTTTCCACCAAAAGGGTTTCATAGCCTTTTTCTTCTGCTTCTTTTAAATTATCAAGACCATCCCTGCAGACATTCTCTCCTTCCGGCTCTTTCCCTGATGCCACATACTCCAGATCTCTGCTGGAATGGACTGTTGAGATCTTTTCCACTCTTGCAGTCTCTCCCTGTGGAATGACAAGCTGAATTTCAGCGTGGATTTTTCTTCGATCATCAATGATCTTAGATGCCGCATCTTCTGTATACTTTCCGCTCTGGAATACTTTATGTACGGTGCTGACTGCAATTGAAACTGCCGATTCTGTCGTGACCATACCCATTTGAAGAAATTTTTCTTCAAATGCACGCTTGGAAAATTCTGTGAGATGCTGTGCCCCATGATTTGTTACCTGTGCATCAATTCCGCTTACAACTTTTACTTTCATCTCGCAGTTTACCGGTTTGATTTCAACATATGCACCGATCACATGCACATTTTCATAAGATACAAAACGGTGGAAAGAAAGATGTACGATATCTCCATTTTTCCCTTTCCATAAAACGTTGCGGCAGGTTTCTCCTGTATAAAGGTTCAATGTTCTTGAATACTCTTTTATATTGTTCTCATTCATGGAAAAACGTTCCCCATTGAGTTCGATCTCCATGTTCACAATATCCGAAACATTCGGCAGTTCTGTCACTTCATCTTTACTTGCTTTATTGAATGTTCCTGTAATAAACATACCCCTTACGGTATTCACATATTGTTCTTCGAGAGAATTGCGGAGTCCTAAATATCCATTTCCCTGTGTGAAAACAGATTCACATTTTCCTGTATATTTCTCATTGAAACTGGTTTCTTCAATAATCCAGCTTTTTTCTTTTTCTGTCCCTTTTCTGTAATTCATAACTGGCATAGCTTCATTCTCCTTTATTAACCTTTAATTCCGGATGCAGCAACAGATTCCTGTACCTGCTCCTGTGCAAAGCAATATACAATGATCGCCGGAACCACTACGAGTGTGAGTGCCGCAAACATTTTCGTGTAATCATACGATAATGACTGGTTAAAAAACTGTAATGCAACCGGCAGCGTCCTGTTCTTCTCTGATGATGTAAGAAGTGCTGCATAGAAATATTCATTCCAGTTGCCGAGAAACATTAAAATTCCTGCGGTAGAGAGACCTGATTTCGCAAGTGGAAGATTGATCATAAAAAATGTACGGAAAAACCCTGCACCATCAATCGTAGCAGCCTCATCCAATTCTTTTGGAACTCCCATAAATGCCGATTTCAAAATAAAAATCGACATTGCAATACCGCTTCCCAGATATACAAGGATCAAACCTGTTTTGGTATCATACAGATGCATGGAATTGATCAGTGAAAAAATCGGCTGTGCTTTTGCATGACCCGGAACAAGCATTGTAATTGTAAATAGTGCAAAAATAAGATTTCTTCCCGGGAACTCATATTTCGCCAATACATAGGCCGCCATTGCAAAACAGATCAGGGATATCACCGTAGATATCAGCGATATCATCAACGAATTGCCAAAATAACTAAAGAAATCATATTTCTGGAACAGATATGTGTATGCCTCTTTTGCTGTTGTAATACCTGTTGGCAGTGTAAATGGTCCCTCCAGAATCTGTGCATTCGTTTTAAAGGAGGATAATGCCACCCATACGATTGGGAATACACTCAGCATAATAACAATGAATTCTGTTCCATAAATCAGGATATTTGTTAATATTTTTTTTATCACATTCATGGTTGTTCCTCCTAGTAGATTGAATCATTCATACGGAATGCCTTTGTTACAATGTACATAACCAGTAAACCGATCAGGAACATGATCACACCAATCGCATTGGCAAATCCATAGTTGTAATCTGTGATCGCACGTACCAGCAGTACAGATAAACTCATCGTATCATCACCAGGTCCTCCGGCTGTCGTAAGTGCGATCGCTTCATACATGGAGATACGTGATGTGATAGAACATAACATTCCGGTTCCTATGGAGATCCGGCAAAGTGGAAGTTCCACGAAACGGATCAGCTGCCATCCATTCGCTCCGTCAAGTTTTGCTGCTTCGATCAGTTCTTTTGGAATCGCCATTAAATCATTCAATACGATCAATGTGACAATAACTGCATAAAACAGCCACGTAAGGGTAACTGCCCAGAATGCATATGGACTCTGGTAGAACCACTGCACCGAAAAATCTTTATCAAATACACGTATCACTGAGTTTAAAACACCCATCTGGTCATTGAAAATAAACCGATAGATCAATGCCCACGCTGCTGCTGAAATAATATTTGGTATCATAAATACAGAACGTGTGAATTTCCATCCGTGAGGTTTCAGATATAAAACAAATGCTGTGAGCACACCAAATCCTACATGGAACGTCATTGCAATAGCCGACCATAAAATCAGGTTTTTGATCGATGCTGCAGAAGCACTGTTGGTAAAGAGTTTTATATAGTTACTGATCCCATTAAAAGCAGGATCATTAAATCCATCCCATTTTGTAAATGATGTTGTAAGCATCACAGCGATCGGCTGTACATAAAACATCACAAATATAATGATTGTCGGAAGAAGGAATGCGTAAATCCATTTAAAATTTTTAACCTGCACTTTTCCGTATTTTTTCTTTTTTGTCATAATATTTCCTTTCCTTTCAGAAATATCCATTATTTTCAGATACATTCCGCGTTCAGAAGGCAATCTTCTGAAAGAAAAAGGGGAATCAATTTGTCCGTAAATGATTCCCCCTCCATGATTTCATCGATTATTTGTCGCCAGCTTCAGCGGCTTTTGTTGTAAGAGTCTCACAGAACTCTTCCGGAGTAATCTGTCCATTTACTAACTGCACAAGATTGGTACCAAATACACTGGTTGCTACGGAATCAGGCATAATAGTTTTTACATTAGGAACGATATTTGTATCAGATGTCAGTAACTCGGCCTGCTGTTTTACCAATGGTTTTTCATCTAACTTCGAAAGAAATTCATCGCTATAGGTAAGATTCGGTATCTGGCATCCCTCTGTAAGTGCAAATGTCTCTAACTCATCTTTTGAATAAATAAATGCAAGAAATGCTTCTGCACATTCTCTCTCTTCATCCGTACCACCATTGGTAAGCGTCCATCTGCCAAATACTTTTGTTTCACAGATTGACACATTGCCAGGATAATAATCCGCATTTACATCCGCTCCATTAAATCCATTAGACCAGTTATCAGAAGCACTGTCCACGAATTCGGAGTTCATCCAGGGACCATTGCAGATAACGGCTGCCTGATCAGACATGAATGCATTGGCTGCGTCTGCATATGCTGCACCAACTGCATTAGCGGATGCATTTGTTTTCCAGATCTCTGTTAATTTTGTTACAGCATTTACGAATGCCGGCTCTGTGTAATCGTAGCATTTGGTTCCTTCATTCGATTGAAGCCATTCTTTACCGCCATCTTCATTTGCGATCAATGCCGTTAATAACAGTGCTGATGTCCATGCATCGTCAACTGTCTGGAACGCTAATTTGTTGTCACCAAGAGAACTGATAAATTCATCCATTGTCATGGATGAAACTGTTTTCTCCGGTGAGTACAGTGCTGAGTTATAGTATAAACCCGTGTAAAAAAGTGTCTGCGACACTCTCAACTCCCCTAACCCCTCATTCATGAGGGGAAGGGGTTTTCTTATCTCCTTCTTTATTGTAAAATTCTATTATGAATATATTACAATCCATCTTTACCGATTATTATAAACACATCATTTACGAACTCCATCCTCGTCCTGCTGTCATTGAAAATGTTAACAAGATGATTCATTGTGGTGATTCTTCTCACGGTGGTGCCATGTATGGCTGTCCTCACTGTGGAAATCTTAAATTTGTTCCCTTTCGCTGTAAAAGTCGTTTTTGCCCTTCCTGCGGAAACAAATACAACCAGCTTCGTTCTTTTCATATGTCCTGTAAGCTTGTTTCTTGCGTTCATCGCCATTGTGTTTTCACTATCCCAGCGGAACTTCGCGTTTATTTTCTCGAAGACAGAACTCTCTTAGATTGTTTATTTCATTCTGTTCGTGATGTTGTCTTACGCATGTTTTCCAAAATGAATAAAACCGAAAACTTTACTCCTGGGCTTATCTGTGTTCTTCACACTTTTGGGCGTGATTTAAAATGGAATCCTCATATCCACGCTCTCATCTCAGAGGGTGGGGCTGGTAACATCACTCCTTGGCGTCCTGTCAAACACTTTGATTACAATTTCCTTCGTAATGCTTTTCGCAAAGTACTGCTTGAACGACTTACCTCCCGCATTGGTCCGGCTTTTCGCAAAGTCAAAAATGAAATGTACACGAAACACGCTGACGGCTTTTATGTCCGTGCAAAACCAAATCTTTGCACTCCTGATATCACCATTAAATACATCAGCCGATACCTCGGCAGACCTGTTATTGCCACATCGCGTATTGATACTTATGACGGTGAAAACGTAACCTTTCATTACACCAGACACGAAGACAATAAAACTGTTACTGAAACCATTCCTGCTTTGAACTTCATTCAAAAACTCATTGTCCATATCCCCGAAAAACATTTCAAAATGCTTCGCTACTATGGGATATATGCAAAACATCATAAGCAGGAAAAGAAGCTCCGTAAATGTATTTCTGCCGAAAAACAACGTTTCCTACGTTCTATTCAGGACTGGCGGCAATCCATTCTGCTCTCTTTCGGATACGACCCTCTCTGTTGTTCCGAGTGTGGTACTTCTATGTTGGTTTTAGAAGTTTACCACAAAAAAACTACACTATTTGAACAATATCGAAAGGTTATGAAATATGGATAAATCCATGTTCATAATAATTCTTTCTCCATAGTCAGATAGTGCAGCTAACCTAAACCAAAACAAAAAACTTCATAAACAACGTCATGGCGAAGCCCCCTTCGCTCTTTTGCTATGTCATTTTTTATTTCCAGCCTATTATACACTATTTCTGACGATTTGAGAAATTTCCTATAAAGCAAAAAAAGAACTGCAGACATCTGTCCACAGTCCTCTTTCTGCCATCGCATTTATTTAGCTGTTTGGATATTTATTGATCATACGCTCGATCAATTCTACTGACTCTTCAATACCGTAGCTTGCACTGTTGATGCATAAATCATAGTTAACAGCATCTCCCCACTTCTTACCGGTATAATCAAAATAATATTTTGCATGCCTTGCATCTAATTTTACCAGAAGGTGTGCTGCCTGTTTATAATTTAAGTTGTGCAGTTCCATCATACGACGTACACGCTGTTCAAAGGAAGCTGTAATAAAAATACTGATATGTGGGATTCGATGGTTTGTAAGTACAACATCCGCACATCTTCCCATTACAATAAAATCTTCCTTCTTTGCCATCTCACAGATCAGATCACTCTGATTGAAGAAAATAGCATCCTGAACTGGAAGTCCATGATATTTCTTGAAATTCTTGAAGAACTTTCCAACACCTGTATTTTTCTCAATCTTTCCTTTGAGTTCCTCTACATAATTGCTGTGATCTTCAATATTCTCTTTTTCAGCATCCATTCTCTTCAAAACCTGGTCAAAAATTTCTGCATCATAGTAATTGATTTTCAACTTATCTGCCAGTGCAAAACCAATATCGGTTCCGGCACTTCCATGTGTACGACCAATACAAATGATCAGATGATCATCCGGTGAGAACTTCTGTCTTAAATTGGAAGTATTCAATGCCGCCATATTTTCGTTGATAATATCAACGCTTCCGAAGCTGGTTGGAATTGCTGCAATTTTTTTCAGAATCTCATTATACTGGGACATCATTCTGTGATGATCTTCTTTATTCTTAATAGTTCTCGCCATATTGCCGATCAATGCAATATCGCTTCGGATCTCATGCCCCTGTGGTCTTGTGATCAGAAGTCTGGTGATCTCTTCAACGCAGGTTGCCTCATCTCCGGTAAAAGTTCTACCAAGAGAAGAACCTACACACTCATATACCTCTTTATCTAACTGATAGATCTGCTTTGCGATCTCGTAACAATTCTCTCTATTTTTTTCCATGACTCATCATACCTTTCTATCACTGCAATTTTATAAGAAGAATACCAGCATATCAATAAAGAATACAGGTACTAAAATACACAGTGACCAGCCCATATATCCGAAGAAGGATGGCATACGGATACCGTTTTCATCAGAAATAGATTTTACCATAAAGTTTGGCGCATTTCCAATGTAAGTGTTAGCTCCCATAAATACAGCACCACAGGAAATTGCCATAAGGATCTTTACAGAGATGGTACCAACTGTAGTAACAATACCTGATGTGAATCCAAGTGTTCCTGCTGTTGTGAGGAATACAAGGTAAGTTGGTGTGTTATCCAAAAAGCTGGAAAGAAGTCCGGTTGCCCAGAACATCTCATATGGCTCTGTAATTCCGAGGTTTGGTCCCATTGTTTTCAGTAATGCAAGTGCTGGCTGCATTGTGATGAAAATGCCGATAAATAATACCGCAACTTCTTTGATTGCACCCCAGGTAAAGTGGTTCTGGGTACGGATCTTCTCATTTGTTGTCTTAAATGAAAGTAATGCAGCTAAAAGAATAATTGCAACCTCAATAATTGCAGGGAATGTCAATTTAACAGATTTGTAAATTGTAATTCCAAGTACGTTTCCGGCTGCATCCTGGAACATTGGCAGACTTGGAAGCGTACCGCTTAAAATAACAGCCACAACGATCGCTACAAGGAAAAACACATTATGTAAACCTTCTACTTTGATATCTACACCCGGTTTGCTGATATCCGGACGTAAACCATTCGCAATATCCTTGCGATACTGTTTCTTATCAATTAAGTAGAAAATGATCAATAATAAAATCATATTGAAAATTAAAATCGGGAACAGGTGTAAGCTCCAGAAGAATGGAACACCACGCATAAATCCCATTAAAAGTGGTGGATCGCCGATAGGTGTCAGACATCCACCCATATTGGAGATCATGAAAATAAAGAATATCATGATCTGTGCTTTGTTTTTTCTCCATGAATTCATCTTGATCATCGGGCGGACAAGCAGCATACTTGCACCGGTTGTACCGATACAGCTCGATAATAAAGTTCCGAATGCTAAAAATAAAGCATTCACAGAAGGAGAACCTGCAAGGTTACCCTCCAGCGTAATATTTCCGGATACACAGAACAGACCGAATAATAAAACGATAAAGGTCAGATAATCATTCACGATACACTCTAACACTGTTTCGGTCGTCTCTCCTGCGCCGTTTAACACGATAGACGGGATAATAAAAAGCAATGACCACACGATCACTGCCAAAGCCTGATGTTTTTCCCACCACTCAGGCTTTACCAATGGCATTACCGCAATGCAGAGCAATAAACCTGCAAACGGAATGCAAAGTAATAAACTGTTCATGTTTTGCACCTCTTCTTTTTTACATATTCAAATTCAAACCCATGTCAATATTATCAGATTTTCCAGAATTTTCAACTTTTTTCTAACTAAAATCCGGTCAAGAACTACATATAAGTAAAACTGTATTTTTTTCTGCTACAAAATGACGGTCGTGTGATATCGATATCTGATGGTTTCCATGCAAAAAGTGGACACTTGTTTGTTCTATTTTAAAAATTGCACAAAAAAGATCGTTACAAAGCTCCTCTGCAACGATCTTTTCAGCAATTTTACCATAAATCTGCCAACTCATAAATCAGCTTTTCTGTTTTTTCCCATCCAAGACAAGGATCTGTAATGGATTTTCCATAGCAGTGTTCGCCAACTTTCTGGGCACCATCCTCAATATAACTCTCGATCATAAGTCCTTTTACCAGATTATGAATCTCTTTTGACACTTTACAACTATGTAATACATCTTTGCTGATACGAATCTGTTCCATAAACTGTTTTCCTGAGTTAGAATGATTGGTATCCACGATGACCGCCGGATTTGCGAGGGTTGTCTGCTGTGATGCGTTGACATCTTCATAATGTTCTAATAAATTCTGCAGATCTTCATAATGATAATTTGGAATATTGCGTCCAAACTTGTCCACATATCCGCGTAAAATAGCGTGTGCATATGGATTTCCGGTTGTTGTCACTTCCCAGCCCCGGTATAAAAACGTATGTCCGTGCTGTGCAGCGATCATGGAATTCATCATAACAGAAATATCCCCGCCTGTCGGATTCTTCATTCCGACCGGAATCCCAACTCCACTTGCAGTCAGACGATGCTGCTGGTCTTCTACGGAACGTGCACCTACTGCCACATAAGACAACAAATCAGACAAATATCTGTGATTCTCCGGGTAGAGCATTTCATCTGCACAGGTAAATCCGGTTTCTTTTACCGCTCTCGTATGCAGTTCCCGGATTGCAATGATTCCTTTTAACATATCCTCTTTTTTCTCCGGATCCGGCTGATGCAGCATTCCTTTATATCCAACGCCGATCGTTCTCGGCTTATTGGTATAAATACGGGGAATTATAAAAATTTTATCCTTCACTTTTTCCTGAACCGTTCTCAATCTGGATATATAGTCAATAACAGCATCTTCATTATCTGCGGAGCAGGGACCGATCACTAAAATCAGCCTGTCATCTTTTCCCTCAAAAATATTGCGTATCTCTTCATCTCTCTGGGCTTTCACTGCCACAACTTCTGTACTTACCGGAAACTGCTCTTTCAACTCCTGTGGTGTTGGCAGTTTCCGTAAAAATTCCATCTCCATTTCCATTGGTACATCCTCCATGTGTAACTCCAAGCCTGCATAAAAACTTCTCTTTGCCAGTATCTATCGTCATACACTCTGTGCTATCTACATCTTATGCAGTTTTGTTTTCGTACTTCAACGCATTGAAGTATTCTTTTTTATCATAATAGTTTCACAGGAATCCGTCAAGTGCTAATTCTTGTTCATTACTGGTTTTCATTATTTTCTACTGAGTTTTTCAAATCCTCTGCCAGTAAATAAATATTTTCCAGCACTTTTTTACAATTGGACATCTTCTCCACTGTAATGTCTGCCGTGCGGAGACCCTCGGTGGAAGAAGCTGCTACCTCCTCACCTGTTGCAGACAAATGCGTGATGTTATCTGAGATCACTCCTGTCGCATCCAGTATTTTTTGAATACTCTGTTCTGCAACATCGATATTTCCCATTAAAACTTCCACTGCATTACCAACATCATTAAATTTATCTCTGGTATCATCGATCAGTTGATTCTGCTTCTCTACAGATTCTGCCGCTGTCATGATGCTGTCATTCGCACGTTTTGTATCTTCATTCAATTTCTGGATGATCTCTGTAATATTTGCAGAAGCATCCTTCGTCTGCTCTGAAAGCTGACGGATTTCATCTGCCACGACTGCGAAACCTTTTCCGGCTTCACCGGCTCTTGCTGCTTCAATAGACGCATTCAGGGCAAGCAGATTGGTCTGATTTGAAATGTTAATGATGGAATCGACAAATGTTTTTACTTCCTCCACTTTATCGGTCAGGCTTCTGATCACATCCACCGTCACCTGACTCGCATCTGCAACGTTCACGGCCTGTTCCTTCAATTCACTGACAACACCGGCACCTTCTTTCACATTGTCATTCGTCTTATGTGATGCCTCGATCATTTCTTTGATGCCCTGCTCTGCCTGATCGGTATTCCCCTGAATATCAGAACACATAACCGCCTGTTTCTGGATCGCTTCCGCTGTGCTTTCTGTGCTGTCTGCAATTTCCTGAATGGAACTGTGACTCACATTAATGGATTCCTGCAGACCGTCAAGCATATCCATTGCCTCTCCAAAATGCTTGGAAATATTCTCTGCAACGATGATCATCTTTTTATTACTATCCTTCTGGATATCCGATGCATTTTGAATTTCTGCAAGATTTTCTTTAAAGAAACACTCGAGCAGATGCTCTGCACTATTGCAGGCATATGCGGTCAGCAATAATACAAACAGCCCAATCACATTATTCTGCAGATCTGATCCGTCACCCAGAAAGCATCTGACTAAATGAACTACAATGGAAACCAGCGCAATACCATTTGTCACCATCACAATTTTCTTGTCCAGATAAACCATTGCAACGATCAGCAGCGGCAGACCATATGTCCATGTTCCAACGGTTGTGTTCAATTGGACAATCACGAAATAACCTATCATCATCGACAGTGTCATGATTACCGCACATGTGCGTGTTGTTCTTTTACCAAGATATGCTACAACCGAGATAACGATAACTGCTGCCGCCGTGACTGCCTCCATCACAATCTTTGCCGCATGTCCGCCCTGACTGACGCCCAATGCTAACATAAGGGTAGCTGCTATGTATCCAAAAACAACCACTATTGCAAGCAGTACTCTTTTATTCGCTCTGGAATATTGTTCTTCATTCATATAACTTCCTCTTTTCTAGTTAAAGTGTGTTTTTTCGTGCTGTGTCCTATTATACTACAATGTATTTTGTTTATCTACATTTTTTGTATGTTTTGCATAATTTTGAAATAATTATACGTAAACAAATCAGTATTTTGACAATTAAATATTGTTTAGATCCAATTACAATTCCTGCTTTTTTTCACGCAAAAATAGCGGTAAACCATGAAGTTACTGGCTTAACCGCTATTTTAAACCGATGAGACATCGGGGATTCGAACCCCGGACAACTTGATTAAAAGTCAAGTGCTCTA
>OGPA01002301.1_pt1 | contig 13895 bp, 7 predicted proteins | sample 1552841 | NCBI WGS metagenome assembly OGPA01 (sample SAMEA2579916, study PRJEB22360) | human gut metagenome | reverse complement strand
CATACATGGATACCATCATATCCCACAGAGTCATGTTGTGCTTCTTGCAGTAAGCCGCCACTTCACACAGACACATAACTGCTACAACTGCATCCTTATCTCTTGCATGAGTACCTGCCAGACAGCCGTAGCTCTCTTCCAGACCGAATACATAATTGTTGCTGCCGGTCTGCTCGAAGAACTTGATCTGCTCACCGATGAACTTGAAGCCGGTCAGTACTTCGATCAGCTTTACACCATAAGCTTCGGTGATGGGCTTGGTCATATTGGTGGTAACGATGGTGGTTACCAGTGCGGGATTCTCGGGCATAGTGCCGGTAGCAGTCTTCTCTCTCAGGATATATTCTGCGATCAGCATACCGGACATGTTACCGGTAAATGCCACATACTCGCCGGTCTTGGTATCCTTGGCATACACACCCAGACGGTCTGCATCGGGATCGGTTGCCAGAACGATGTCCGCATCCTTCTCCTTGGCCAGACGCAGTGCGTATGTAAATGCCTTGGGATCCTCAGGGTTCGGGTAATCCAGTGTGGTGAAGTTTGGATCCGGATTCTCCTGTTCGGGAACTACATAGACGTGCTTAAATCCCAGCTCGGACAGGATACGTCTTACCGGCTTGTTACCGGTACCGCATAACGGAGTATATACGATCTTGATGTCATCAGCCATTTCCTGAATAACATCAGGATGAATGATCTGCTTCTTCAGCTCAGCCATGTACTTGTCATCGATCTCTTTACCGATCACCTGATAGAGGCCTGCTTTTTCCGCATCTTCTCTGCTCATGGTCTTCACGGTATGATAATCCTTGATGGCCTGTACTTCGGTGATGATGTCCTTATCGATAGGAGCGGTTACCTGTGCGCCGTCCTCCCAGTATACTTTGTAGCCGTTGTACTCAGGAGGGTTGTGGCTTGCAGTCACTACGATACCTGCGGTACATCCCAGCGTACGAAGGGCAAAGGACAGTTCCGGGGTAGGCCTTAAAGATTCAAAAATGTATGCCTTGATGCCATTGGCTGCCAGACATCTTGCTGCCTCATCGGAAAACTCGGGAGACATGCGGCGGGAGTCAAATGCGATAGCCACACCCTTGCTCTGGGTGCCGCGCTTAATGATATAATTAGCAAGACCCTGAGTTGCCTTACGAACGGTATATACGTTCATGCGGTTGGTTCCTGCACCGATCACGCCACGTAAACCGCCGGTACCGAATTCCAGTTCCTTGTAAAAACGATCTTCCACTTCTGCCTCGTTGTTGCGGATTGCCAGAAGTTCATCCTTGGTCTTCTGGTCAAAATAATCATCATTCAACCAGAAATTCAGTTCGTCCATATAACTCATTTTCCTATCCTCCTGTTTTATCGCTATCTTTATCTTTCTTCAGTAAACGCTCTCCGCCATTATTTTACCATAGATTACCTTTACTGAAAAGAGCAATTTAACGTCCGCTAACCGGATCTCTCAGCGCGTAGTCACTGCGATCCAGAGAGAAATTCGGGTTGTAATAGGGGTCTCCTGCTTCCAGCTCTGCCTTCCATTTTTCACGGAAATGCTCGGATTCTTTGTTGTAACGCTCCGCCTTCTCTCCCTGATCATCCAGACCTCTGGAAATAGATTCATAATGATACAGTTCCGCAAAAGGGGTCCATACATTCAGCAGTCCCAGTTTGCGCAGTTTCAGGCAGAAATCCACGTCATTCAGAGAGATCACAAAGCTCTCGTCCAGTCCTCCCACCTGCTCATACAGACTCTTTTTCACCAACAGACATGCTCCGGTCACTGCCGTGGCATTCTGGGTATAACACAGGCGTCCCATGTAGCCGAGGTTCTGTACCGGAATACGATAATGGGTATGTCCTGCGGTGCGATGTGCCCCCAGTCCGATGACTACACCGGCATGCTGGATCGTCTTGTCCGCATAATACAGCTTTGCACCTACAGCACCCACATCTTCCCGCTGTGCATACATCAGCATCTCTTCCATCCAGTTGGCAGTGATCACTTCCGTATCATTGTTCAGCAAAAGGATATAATCTCCGGTGGCATAGGATACTCCCAGATTATTTACAGCAGAATAATTAAAGTCACCATGATAGGTCACCACAGAGATCCGGCCGTCCTCGCTGTGCAGAATCCCGCCGTCATGACCGCAGACGGTATGCAGCTTGCATCTCTCTGCGTAGGAATCATTGCCGGACAATCCCAGCAGCTGGGAATAGTAATCCCGGATTTCCGGTGTGGTGCTGTTGTTCTCCACCACGATGATCTCGTAGTTGCTCCAGGTGCTGTTCTTCTGAATAGAAGTAATACATCTCTTCAGATCTTCCACGTGATCCTTGTTGGCGATCACGATGGAGATCTTCGGATCTCCCAGAATCTGATAGCGGATCCGGAAAATTGTGGCACAGGCTCTGGTACTGGTGATCTGAAAATGTTTGAATCCATGCTTTTTCAGATGATCCGCCACGGCACCCTTTGCCGCCTCGATGGCATAGGGCTTTGCGTCAATACTGGCGGCGGTACTGCCCGCATGGCTTCTCCAGTAATACATCAGTCTGGGCACATGTACGATCTTTTGTGCTCTGTCCGTCAGACGCAGGATCATATCGTGGTCCTGCGCACCGTCAAAAGCCGTACGGAACAGTTCCTCGCCTTCCAGAAGTTTTCTGGAAAAGACGCTGAAATGACAGATATAATTGTTGGCCCGCAGATTATCCGGTGCATAATCCGGCTTAAAATGCATGGTCAGCATTTTATTAATATTGTCCTCCTGGAAGGTGGTCTCATCACAGTACAGATAATCCGCACCCTGTTCATTGATTTCCTTCACATAGGCATACAATACGGAAGGATGCAGAATGTCATCCTGATCGAACAGTCCGATATAGTCTCCGGTGGCCAGCTTGTAACACTCATTGGTGTTGTAGGAAATACCTCCGTTATGGTCCAGGTGCTTATATACAATACGGCCATCTGATTTCGCCGCGTACTCCTTGCAGAGTTCTTCGATGTAAGCATGTTCCGCATCGGAACCGTCCGCCAGACACAGTTCCCAGTTCTGATAGGTCTGGTTCATGACGCAGTCCAGCATCTGTATCTGGAACTCTCTCTTGTTATTCCACAACGGCACGAGAATACTGATCTTCGGCATATAGGGGAATACCGTTTCTTCCTCTTTCTTCCTCTGCTCCGCATCGGGAAAGCTTCCGGTACCGTAGGATTCCATCAGGCTCTTCTGGTGACTCTTGTTACGGATCTTCCGCAGAATATCTTTGGGACCACCGCAATGAGACAGCCGTTCCTTCTGTCTCTGGGCAAAATGGATCACACTTCTGGCAGGTCCTGTAGCCTTCCAGAATTTATTTTTCTTGATTCGGTCCAGTTTGAACTGCAGATCTTCCTTCTCCGATTCCAGTACTACGATCTTGTCCGCCAGATCCGCACATTTTTCATGCTCTCTCTCGTAGGCTTCCTTATAATTGATCTCGGTGTTGCTCTCTGACATATGTCTCCTCCGTGATGCTTTCACCGCATTTTAGCGGATCATGCATCTGTTTTATTCTTTTGCTGCCGGAAGCTCTACGGTCAGATATTTTCCCGTAGTATTCCAAAGTTTCAGCTTGCTGACACGATTCACCACAAGAACAGCGATCGTATAGTTTCCCGCCGGCAGTTGTTCTCCTTCTCTGAGGACACAAAAACCGCCCAATGCCACATTTTTCTGATCCGGAAGATTTTCCTCCAGTTCCTGTCGGTAGGCAGGCATCAACTGCATGGACCACACATCCTGTCCTTCTGTTTCCCCACAGGGAATCAGCAACAGATGTTTTTCATAGCAGGCATTATCGTCTCCCAGAATTACACTGTATCCCTGGATCCGCTCCGGTCCCGCTGTCTCTACTCTGGCCATCAGGCAGTTATCCCTGCGGATCTTCTGTAATTCCTCTCCGCCAGGAAGTCCCCTTTTCCAGAAAGGCTCCTGTAAAACATTCCGATCTGTCAGATATGCCGGAACCACACGGCTGTCCAGTCCCTCCCGGTTCAGCCCCTTCGGGTAAAAAGGGTCCTCTCCCCGGAACTGTGGATGCATCTGGTAGAGCAGTTCTCTCTCCTGTACCAGACGCTGCATTTTCTCAGGACTTTCATCGCTTCCCCGGCTGAGAGATTCATGGTGATATGCAAAGCGGTCGTTCCACACCACATTGTAGTATCCCATTTCCAGAAGCCGGAAGCCCAGTTCCACATCATTATAGGCTACCCGCAACACTTCCCGGAATCCTCCGGCCTCCCGGAACACCTCTGTCCGGATCAGGAGACAGGCTCCCGTCACGGCCACACAATCCTGTGTAAAACGGTTCCATCCAAAATAGTAGCTTCTGTCATCCTCCATAAACTGTAGCTTATGCACCGGTCCCACCGGCAGATTGACAATGCCGTCATGCTGGATCTTCACGGAATCCGGATAATAAAGTTTCAGTCCCACACTGCCCACATAAGGCTGCAAGGCTCTGGACACCATTTTATCCAGCCAGTCATTCTCACATAATTCAATATCATCATTTAAGAACAGCAGCAGCTTGCCATCTGCCAGTTCTGCGCCACGATTACACATGGTGGAAAAATTGAACTCCGCAGGCTCAAATACATACCGGATCGGTGTTCTGGCTGTCCGGATTTCTTCCACCAGCTGTTCTGTTTTTTTCCTGTTTTCCTCGTTACTTCCGTTATCTATCAGCAGGATTTCCACCGGAACACTGCCCTCCGGGCGTTGCGTCAGCGACCGCAGACATTTTCCCAGTACGGAAGGATTATCTTTGGAAGGAATGATCACAGAGACCCTAAGTTCTCTGGCGAACAGTTCTCTGGCTTCCTCTGCCGCTTTGGCCGCCAGTTCCACGGACAGTTTTGCGGATTCCGCTGCCGTCCGGTACTCTTCCCAGGGGTTCTGCTCATCTTCCGCTTTCTCCCGGCTGGTTTCTGCCGGTCCCTGCAGTCCGATTCCCGCAGTACCAAAAGTGCCGTGAAACAGCACTTCTTCCAGATGTCCAATGGTATGACAGCCTCTCTCAAATCCACCGGCCGCCAGAAACAGCCGGTCCATCAGGGGACGGATCTCTTCCGCTTTCGAAAATACTATTTCCCTGCCGGTGCTCTCTCCTTCTGTCACAGCCCCGGGCTCCCCCAGTTTCTGCAACAGTCTGCTCCGCACTGCCACGACGCTTCCCACATAGAAGAAAGCCCGGTAGGTATCCGGAGCCCAGCAAGGCTTGAACCAGGGGATCACACGCTCTCCGTTCTCTGACAGCAGATCTTCATCTCCATAGACGATCTCTGCCTCCGGATGCTTCACAAAATACGCATTGATCCGCTCCACAGCATTTTCCGCCAGCTGTCCTTTCTGCTGCCTGTAGATCACGAATTCCGCAAGACCGGCTCTTTCCCCGATCTCTGTGACCACTGTTTCCGCAATCTTTTTTTCCTGCTCCGCAGCCCATTGCGCGTAGGTCACCCGCAGCTTTGCCAGTTCTGCTTCATACTTTTTATCCTGTTGTCTGACAAGCATCTGCTTTACTGACGTCCGAATGCTCAAGTTTCCTGTCTCCTTAGAAAAATTTTTTCACCGCTCCCGCCATGTCACTTGCCACAGCAAGGGGAATCTGCACAATCTCCATTTTCACAGTCAGGATGTTCTCTGCCTTTCTGTCCAATGCATCCACCCGGATCGTCAGATTCGGATCCTCCGTGGGAAATACCACGCTGGGATGCTCCGCACCGTCTGCGGACTTTAAGATTTTTCCATTGGTGGTAACGATCTTTTTGTCCTGCACAGGAACCGGCTGTCCGTTCATGGTAAGCTCCCGGATTTTACACACGCAGGCGCACATGGCCGGATCCAGCCGTAAATAATGGACATTTCCATCGAAATTCACCGTAAATTCCGCCTGTTTTTCCTCTGCATAGACGTTCTCCGGGAAATAAGAATTTTCTTCGGAAAATCCCTGTCCCTTGTCCTCATAGATCTGTACCCTGAGTTCTCCCTCCGTCTGACGGAACCGTCCGATCCATTCCGTGGGCTTATAAATTTCGCCGCCTAAGAGATTGCGGATCTCACCCATGGACAATTTCTGTCCGGTCACATATTTCTGAAATTCCATCTCCTGCTCTCTGTACTGTCTGGCTTCGTTTTCCGTGATGCCCAGACGATCCAGAATACGATCCAGTTCCAGTGCATTACGTCTTTCATCTTCCAGTACATAACAGTATACAGCCCGGAAGGCCAGAGCTCTGGTCTCTATGGGACGGTCAAAAGTCCATTCATAATCAATCAGTGTCCAGTGGTCACCATCCACCAGAATATTGGCAAAGATCAGATCAAAGTCTGCCACCGGCACATCCTCCCCGTAGCCCACTCTCTCCAGATACTCTGCGAACAGGTTGTGAAATCCCTCCACATCCTGTCCGTCCAGGCATTCGTCCATCAGTTCCGACAGCGGTCTGCCCGGCACGAACTCAAATTCCGCATAAGGTATGCCGTTCTCTTCTCCCAGATGGCAGACATTGACATCCAGACTGCTTCCCGCATACCGTTCCTTCAATTTTTCATAAGCCTCCGGCATATGACGCACATGGGCTTCCGCTTCTTTTGTCAGCGGATATTTTCGGACCGCCTTACAGCCTTCCTTGTCCCGCAGGATCTCGGTGCGGATCCGGAAGCTTTCCGCACGGTCATTGGAATATCTGGCATATTTCAGATCCAGAGGTGCTCCGATCACCGCCATATAGGAATTGGAAAAAACGGAAAACAATCCTTCCTCCACAATTCCGTCAAAAGCACTCTTCTCATCGAACAACAGCATTCTGTCCCGGTCAAAATTCCGCAGATTGTTGGACAGCTCTCCACGTCCTGGAAGATAAGCATCGGAATAGACTGTTGTCATAAATTTATAATCAGGATACGGATAATAAAAACTGCGTTCTCCCACACCGCAGGCATCGAAAATGCGCTCCAGCTTTTTCCGGGAAAACGTGCGTACCACACCACCCTCCGGATAATTTTCAATGCCGGAAAACCAGCTGCCCAGATGATCTTCCTTGCATCCGGCAAAATATTTCAATCCGTATTTGTTCTCAATGGCAATCACGATCCTGCCGTCCGGTGCCAGATGCTTCTGCAGGATCTTAAGGAAATCCTCGTAAGGCGTCTTGCCGCCTATGTAAGCCTGTCCGTACTCAAAAACACCGATCAGACAGATATAGTCATAGTCTGCGGGAAGTTCCGGTTCCACATCCGTGAAATTGCCCACATGGATCGTCACATTTTCACATTCGCTGTGGCGGCAGGCGTTGATCAGGCTGCGCTTCTTCGAGAGATCCACACAGGTCACTTCCCCGGCTTTTCTTGCCAGTGCACCCGTGATGGCTCCGCATCCACTGCCCACTTCCAGCACTTTCTCTGTTTTCTGTATGGGAAGGAAATCCACGATATTTTCCCGGAGAGCAGACAAATGATACAGGATCGGCCAGCTCTTTCGCTCCGCAATGATCCTGTCATATTCCACCGTACTGTATTTTTTTACAATGTCTAAGATCTCATCCTCCACACTGCCGTCGCAATAATAATCCTCGCCGGGATATTTATCCAGATTCAGTGTGATCTTCCCGATGGTCTCTGTCATTCCTTACTTCTCCTCCGCATCCCATACTTTTGTTTCGGAATCCATATCATAATATCCTACGGTGTTCTTGTCCGATACCACCGTAATATTCAAGGCATCATACAGTCTGTGATATACCTCGAAGGTATCCTGATTGTAGCCGGTCACTCCCAGAGACAGCAGATACTCACCACCCTGTAAGTTCATCTTCTGGGTAAAAGTCACATTTTTCACCTCTCCCGGCTCCACGCTGTCCAGAAAAGCCTTTTCAATCATGGTATTTGTACCGGTGATCTCCACACCGATGACGTTTTTTACAGAAAATGCAAAAATGGGGGCCGGAATATGATCCATAAAACGAACCCGCATATGGATGGTAAACATACTGCCCTTCAGGATCGCATTGGTGGGAACCCCTCTGTCATCCGTAATGTAAAATTCCTCAATCTGTGCCTGCTTCGTACCGTATTCCAGGGCATTGGGATTCTGCCCCTTGGCCTCCATGGAAGCCTGGGAAGCATCGGTCCCCTTCTCATCTGCTTTTTGAGCAGCTGCTCTCTGCAGGTCTTCATCATCCAGCAGACTGGCAGTCTCTTCTCCCACACTCTCCGGGCCGTCATACTGTCCCACCAATACCCTCTTGTAGGTGTCGATCATAGCCTTGGGACTGCCTTCGCCCAAGATATTTCCCTGATTCAGCAGATATACACGGTCACAATATTTGCTGATACTGCTCAGATCATGACTGACGAACACAATGGTCTTGCCCATCTTCTTGAATTCTTCGAATTTATGATAACATTTTGCCTGGAAAAATACGTCACCGACACTCAGAGCCTCATCCACGATCAGGATCTCCGGCTCGATATTGATGGCCACCGCAAAGGCCAGCCGGACGAACATACCGCTGGAATAAGTCTTCACCGGCTGATATACGTAATCTCCGATATCCGCAAAACTTAAGATCTCCGGAAGCTTTGCCTCGATCTCCTTCTCGGAAAATCCCATCATCGTCCCGTTCAGATACACATTTTCAATGCCGTTATATTCCATATTGAATCCGGCACCCAGCTCCAGCAGAGCGGAAATACGGCCATTTACCAGCACTCTTCCCGAAGTGGGATTCAATACACCGGTGATGATCTTCAGGATCGTGGATTTACCGGAACCGTTGGTACCGATAATACCCACCGTTTCTCCCTGATAGATCTTCATGTCCACACCCTTCAGGGCATAGTGAAGCTTATGCTTCGTCTTTTTTCCGAAGCCGAAAGCCTCCTTCATCCGATCTGAGGGCTTATCATATAGTTTATAGATCTTCTGGACATTATCGACTTCAATGGCCAGCTTTTTCTTTTCCTGCATCAATTTTAATCCTCGCTTATCAGCGTTACACTGTCTTTGTCATACCATATGGCCAGAGAACGGTTGGCCTCGTTATTTTCATCCTCCGAGAGGTCTCCCATGCACAAAAACCAGGGCTTGTAGTGATAAGGTTGCAACTGTACATCATCCTCATCTCCCAATAGCTTATCCACCCGTTCCAGATATTCCTGATGGAAATTATACGCTTCTCCGGTATGCACATAGTAATAGGCCCCATAAGCCGAATAATGTCCTGCCTGATTGGGTGACACCTGAAAGATCATGATAAATTCCAGACCCATAATCGCATAAAACCACCACACTGCGGCTCCGTTCCAGTTCGCCAGCCATCTTGCCGCGCTGCCTGATGCCTTCTTCTGCAGTCTTTGCTGCAGCCAGCCACACCAGTATATTTCGTTCAGGAACAACAGCAATAAATATGTGATCTTCACCGCATTCAGAGTTCTGGACAATCCGGCATGTCCGAGGGAATACAGGCTTGGGGTGTAACCGGTGGCATACAGGCAGAAGGACCACAGAAGTACGACTCCCGGATACCGGAAACGATACTTCGTCTCCTTAAGTGCCTGCCAGATCAGGGGTAACAGCATCACCATTACCATAAGAACAATAGATCCCGTAAACTCTGGAAGATGTTTTACTCCTTCCAGAAAAGATCTGCCGATGGACTCCAGGGGACTGTATCCCCAGCCGACATAGCTGCGGGCCCGCACGGAATTGCCCGGTGCCGCTACATTCAGCCCAAATCCTATAATGTATACCAGCGTAGCAGGCACCAGCCACAGTCCCTTTTTCCGGTGTTCCACTACCACACTTATAAACAGAATCGTCAACAGCGATAAGAGTCCCTGCAATGCCGTGACAAAATTGCTTCCGGCCGTGATCATGGAAAGCAGTACCGAGGCAGTAAATAGCAGCCCGGTAGCAGTTCTTCCTTCTGCTCTCTCCAGGCAGATTGCCACAGACAACATCAACAATCCAAAGCCGTGCATTCCCACGTAATGAACTCCGCCGTTATACCAGTAGAAGCCACTCTGTGCGGAATAAATAAACATAAAGACTGCCACTGTAATCACTGCCTGTGCTGCCAGGCCGATCCACTTTTCCATGCCCAGTACTTTCCGCAGGATCACATGGGTAAATGTCATGGTACCCGCCAGCAATAGCAGCAGGATGAACACTGGACCGAGGAAATAATACTGTTCTCCCCAGATTGCCGGCATCAATGCCATAAAGAAAATAGAAGAATAGGTTCCCTGCCACGCATACCACTGCGTTCTGGAGCAATCCAGTGCACCGGAGATGGCAGCCCATTTTGACTGTTCCTGCTCCATGGCAGCTCTGGCAAATCTTCCGAAATTGTAATCATCATAATACGGAACCGCATAGACTGTCAGACGAAACAATGGAATCAGCGTCAACAGCAGCAGTCCGCAGCATCCCACGGCCAGCAGGATCTTCCCCGGCTTCCATAACCAGAATTTTCTTAATTTTTCATGAGCACCCTTCAATTACTTTCACCCTTTCTGTTTTCCCCACAACAGTTTCGTAATGCAGCCCCTCCCCACAAGGTCTCCATTTTAAAAGTTTTGCTATGCTCTGCTTCTTTTTATAATACGATTTCTCCGTTCTGCGAACTCTCGAAATCGTAACGATCATTCGTCTTCCGGGCTATAGCACGTCTGCGAAATGTACCTTCAATCGTTTGAAAATAACGGCTCCCAATCCGAACAGCACTACCGTCACGATCCAGAAATACATGGTGGAAAAGAAATCCTGGAAAAACCATTCTTTCTCATAGATAGCACTGCGGTAACCGTTTACAATATACACCAGCGGATTCAGCTTCAGAATCGTGATCCAATTGCCGGACAGGGAATCCAGATTCCACAAAATAGGAGTGGCCCACATGCCGATCTGCAATCCGATACTGATGATCTGAGACAGATCCCGGAAAAATACTACTACTGCACAAGTCGTATAGCTGAGTGCCAGTACAAAAATGAACAGGCAGAAGCTATAGTATACGATCTGTATCGTATATATGGTAGGATAATACCCGTAAATTGCTGCCACAATCAACAGCAGACACACAAAAAATACATGAATAAAGGTGGCTGCAATAATCTTGATGATAGGCAGGATACTGATCTTAAATACTACTTTTTTCACCAGATAGTTATATTCCAGCAGCGCATTGGTTCCATTGTTTAATGCCTCACTAAAATAGAACCAGGGTACAAGCCCAGCCGTCAGGAACAATACAAAGGGTACTTCCACACCCTCCCGCAGGGGAGTACTCGTATTACCCATGATCTTATCAAAAACAATGTAATACATAGCCACCGTGACCACCGGCTGTGCCATAGCCCATACCGCACCCAGATAAGATCCCGCATATCTTTTTTTGAAATCATTTTTGGCCAGTTTCCAGATCAGATGCCGGTTCTGGAACAGTTCCACCGGCAGTCCGGTGAATTTATCATACCAGTGAATAAAAGCAACGCATGCCGCCGCGATCACTACGCAGGAAATGATCTTCTTGGCCAGTTCCTGTCCCGGATCCGCCGCAGGTCCCGGATTCTTATGGAATACAATAAGTACTGCCATGATCACTGCCGTTGTCACAAACAGGGCAATGCCCGCTTTTTTACTTACCTTCATTCTCTTTTTCCTTCACGTACTGTTCCAATGTGCCCCACTTGGTATCCTTCTCGGAAAGCGTCAGTTCCATGCCTTCTGGAATCGGCCATTTCACACCGATATCCGGTGTGTTGTAAGCGATACCGCCCTCATCATCGGGATGATAGAAATCCGTACATTTATAGCAGAATTCCGCATAATCCGACAGTACCAGAAAACCATGTGCAAAATTCTTCGGGATAAAGAACTGCTTCTTGTTCTCTTCAGACAAAAGCACTCCGTACCACTGGCCGAAAGTCCTGGAACCTTCCCGCAGATCCACTGCCACGTCATAGACTTCTCCGCGGATCACGCGCACCAGCTTGTCCTGAGGAAAATGTTTCTGGAAATGCAGTCCACGCAATACACCCTTCTTGGAAGCGGACTGATTGTCCTGTACGAACACCTCAGGAATTCCCGCAGCCTTGAAATCGTTATAATTGTAAGTCTCCATAAAATATCCTCTGGTATCTCCGAATACCGTAGGAGTAATGATCTTTAATCCTTCAATTTCACAGGTTTCTACTGTTATTTTACCCATTTATTTCGTCCTCACTCTCTATTTTTATTGACTATTCGTAGGTGATATTCATGTCCACACGACCTTCGATGCCGTCCACTTTTCCCTTGGAGGTATACTGCCAGGTCTTATAATATCCCTGATATAACGGAACACTGCGATACTCTGCCAGCCAGATATGATAGTTTTCCAGTCTTGCTGTCTGCAGATTATTGTTGTACCAGTTACGGCTGGCATAGACACCCGCCGTGTATCCGGCATTTTCTATGGTCCTGCAGAACGCTTCACATACCAGTGTTCTGGTCTCCGCATCCAGACTGTCCGCACGGCCGTTACCGCCCGCACCTTCGGTATCGATAAATACCGGATAGTTCAGCCGGTAATCCCGGATCAGTTCGATCACCGCGGAAGCCTCTTCCACAGCTTCCTTCTCATCCACAGCCTGGGTGAAAAAGTATACGCCCACCGGAATTCCTGCGGCCTGTGCACCCTTCATGTTCGTCACGAACATGGGATCTTCCACCAGGCTTCCGGTTACCGAACCGCGGTATCCGGCACGGATAATGGCAAACTGCACTCCTGCGTTTTCCACCTTATCCCAGTCGATCTCCTTGTTCCATTTGGAGACATCGATACCGACCTTTGCGTTACCGGACGTGGTCTGCAGCTTCTGGATCTCTGTCTTGTCCGCATCTGCCAGAGCACCTGCCACGGCGCTGTCCTCGGCTTCTGCATCCACTTCATCCTCCGTCTTGATCAACAGGGAAATATCGTCAATGGCCAGATACTCCACTTTATCCTTGACATGAACTCTTGTCTCACTGACCGGAACCTTATATCCCTCAATGGGAAGGAGCTCAATATAATAGTCTCCGGAATCCAGATCTCCAATGTAAATGATACCGTCCTGATCCAGATCCTTGTAATCTCCCAAACCGTCCAGTCGTACGTAGAAGCTCTCCCCGGTCACCGGACTTCCTTCGTTGTCCACGATCTGGATCCGCAGATCCTTTTCTATGGAGGTGGCTACCAGAGATAGACGGTTGCTGTTATCCTTTGCAGCTTCCAGAATTTTCTTCGCATTGTCTATCAACACATCCATGTCAATCAAATAGGAATCTGGCATGATCTGACCGCTCTGATGAAGTGCAAACGCTGTTTCTACCAACTTCCTGTTTCTTTTCACTGTCTGCTCTACAAACATGCTTTTCCTCTTTCTATTGCTTCTTTCAAAATTCTTATTACTGTGTCGCTTCCAGCACGCAAAGGATTAATACGAATCATCCGCTGCTCCAAAGTCGGATCTGCTTTTCTGAAAGTTCCAGAAATTCTGTAAAACAACGGCACCATCTCATATCGGGATTCACAGCCTATCGGATACGGTGCAGCACCCAGTTTTTCAGCTTCTACGAGAACTCTCTGTGCAATATTTTCTTTCAGTTCCACCAGAATCACTTTAGACTGGGCATTTGCAATAAATGCCTCTTTTACTTCAGGAATTTCCCCACTACGAAGCCGTTTGACACACTTCTCACTCTCTTCCGCTTCGATGGCTAATGCTACCGGAGCATAGACAAGACCACGCAAAACATCTAAAGCTTCGTGTCCTTGCGTCTGCATACCACCAGAATAGTTTTCTTTTCTC
>OGPA01002299.1_pt1 | contig 13906 bp, 15 predicted proteins | sample 1552841 | NCBI WGS metagenome assembly OGPA01 (sample SAMEA2579916, study PRJEB22360) | human gut metagenome | reverse complement strand
GAGCACGTGATTTGTAATCTCGGGGTCGTTGGTTCGAATCCGACAAGAGGCTCTCAGAAAGAGGAAGTTTATTTAAGTAAACTTCCTCTTTTTTTTATTATCATAATTGCATATTCTTACAAAAGGATTAATTTTGCTGATATAAACTTTAAAACAGCAATATACGATGGAAGAAAATAAAGGTCTACTATTAAAAAGTGCGATGACTTATGGCCTGGCCATGGGAATTTACTGGGTGATAAAGTATCTATTCTTTATTTTCAGCAACACAATCCCCGCTCTTAATATTGTCTATTTGGCACTAACATTGTTGGTTCCGTTTATCGCCTACTATCTGACCAAACGATATAAACAAGACATCGGAGGAAAAATCAGTTTCTTTCACGCATGGCGATTCGGTACGATGCTCTATTTCTTTGCCGCTCTGATCGTAGCACTGGAACATTTTGTATTTTTCCAGTTTATCGCACCGGCGGACTTTTTGTCTAACTCGATAAACCAGATGATAGATGTACTGAAAGATTCGCAGGTAAGCACCGAAATAATGGAGGCTGTAGGAAGAACGAACTTCACTCCTATCCACATGGCGATTCAAGGTATCTTTAACAATATATTTTACGGTATCATACTTTCAATTCCGGTAGCTGCTATTATATGCAGAAATAACGAAACCGGAAATGTCGGACAAGAATAAAAGGAGAAACAAAACAAATAATGGACATATCAGTAGTTATTCCGTTGTATAACGAAGCTGAATCCCTTCCTGAGCTGGAAGCATGGATAGAGCGGGTAATGAAAGAAAACAACTTTAGTTACGAAGTTATATTTGTAAACGATGGAAGTACGGACAATTCATGGGAAGTAATCGAAGAGTTACAACAAAAGAATCCATGTGTCAGAGGTGTTAAATTCCGTCGCAACTATGGTAAATCACCCGGATTGCACTGTGGTTTCCAGCGTGCCAAAGGAGATGTGGTCATCACCATGGATGCCGACCTGCAAGACAGCCCCGACGAGATCCCCGAACTTTACCGTATGATAAAAGACGAAGGATACGATCTCGTTTCAGGATGGAAGAAGAAACGGTACGATCCATTATCCAAGACTATACCGACTAAGTTGTTCAATGCTACGGCACGTAAATTCTCCGGTATAAACAATCTCCATGATTTCAATTGTGGATTAAAAGCATATAAGAATATTGTAATAAAGAATATAGAGGTGTATAATGATATGCACCGGTATATTCCTTACCTGGCAAAGATCGCTGGTTTTAATAAGATCGCCGAAAAGGTGGTACAACACCAGGCACGCAAATACGGGACAACCAAATTCGGACTAAATCGTTTCGTGAACGGTTATCTCGATCTGATTACGCTGTGGTTTACTTCCAAGTTCGGCAAGAAACCGATGCACTTTTTCGGCCTTTGGGGAAGCGTAATGTTCTTTATCGGTTTTATAGCTTTAGTAATCGTTCTGAGCATGAAACTGATCTCAATGTTTTCAGGTGATTTACGTCCGCTTGTGACTAATTCGCCTTATTTCTATATATCACTTACCGCAATGATACTAGGAACCCAAATGTTCCTTGCCGGATTTATCGGAGAGTTGATATCCAGAAATGCCCCCAACCGGAACAATTATAAGATTGAATCGGAAATATAAGATACGGGAAGTTTGTCCGTATTCCGGAACAAAGCGATCGAAGAGGTTAGCAAAAGGGAAACTTTTTAATATATGTCAATTATAGAAATAGTGTTACTAGCTATCGGTTTATCGATGGACAGTTTAGCCGTGTCTGTAACCGGCGGTGCGATGATTCGTAAATGCACCGCTTGTAATATGGTTAAGATAGGCTCTTTTATGGGGATCACACAGGCAGTAATGACCGCTCTTGGTTATCTGACAGGCGTCGGATTCCAGAAATACATTACAGCATTCGACCACTGGATCGCTTTCATTCTTTTATTATACCTGGGAAGTAAAATGATTTACGACAGCACCCAGGAAGAGGATGAAGACTGTAAATCCAATCCGCTTTGCAACAAGACATTGTTCGGGTTAGCCATTGCTACGAGTATCGACGCCCTGGCAATCGGTATATCGCTGGCTATCCTCAAATCGGATATTATCATCCAGGCCTTCCTGATCGGGATCGTTACCTTCCTGATGTCAGTTTCCGGTGTATACTTCGGAAGCCGCTTCGGACGTAAGGTCGACCTGAAACTCGACCTGATCGGCGGACTGATCCTGATCGGTATCGGAACTAAAATATTAATAGAACACATATTCTTCAGTTAAAAGAATAATTTATGAAAAGTCAGGAGTTACGTAAACTGGCCCCGGAGATCGACTCGCTCAGACTCGGCAGCGGATGGAGTATCGACGACCTCAGCAAACCCCAGATCATTGTCGAAAGCAGTTACGGACACAGCCATCCCGGTAGTGCACATCTGAATAAACTGGTCGAAGAAGCAGGGAAAGGCATCCACGATGCCGGAGGACGGGCTGCCAATTATTACGTAACCGATATCTGCGACGGAGAAGCACAGGGACATGACGGCATGAATTATTCACTTGTATCCCGCGATATCATGGCCGCCATGATGGAGATACATGTCAAAGCTACTCCATTCGATGCAGGCGTATTCATCACGAGTTGCGATAAATCCGTCCCGGCCCACCTAATGGCGATCGCCCGCCTGAATATGCCGGCCGTACTTGTTCCCGGAGGCATTATGAAAGCCGGCCCCAATCTGCTAACATTGGAGCAGATCGGCAAATATAACGCACAATACGAACGTAAGGAGATCAGCGAAGAACAACTCCTGGCTTATAAAAAAGACGCCTGCCCTTCCTGTGGTGCCTGTTCTTTTATGGGAACAGCCTCTACTATGCAGGTAATGGCGGAAGCACTGGGTATCGCATTGCCCGGTTCAGCCTTGATCCCTACCCATATACATTATCTGAAAGATATTTCCCGCTACGCAGGTCAGCGGGCTGTCGAATTGGGGAATGAAGAACTGTTTCCCTCCGACATTCTGACTATCGAGGCCTTTAAAAACGCCATCATAATACACGCCGCCATAGCCGGTTCAAGCAATAGCCTGTTACATTTGCCGGCTATTGCACATGAACTAGGCTTAGAACTTCCTCCTGAACTGTTCGATGAAATTCATCGGCAGATCCCATTCCTGTTGAATATCCGGCCAAGTGGATTCTGGCCGGGCGAATATTTCTGGTATGCAGGAGGTGTACCGGCCATTATGGAAGAGCTTAAAGACGTTCTTAACTTGGATGTACGAACCGTCACAGGCAAATGCCTGGGAGAAAATCTTGAAACACTCCGGCAGAACGGCTTTTATGAAGGATGTCGGAAATACCTGCCTGCACTTGGAGTAAAAATAAGCGATATCATCAAACCCTTCGATAATCCGATCCGTAAACAAGGAGCAATTGCTATATTAAAAGGAAACCTGGCTCCGGAAGGTGCCGTTGTCAAACATGCAGCCATCTCTCCCAACCTGATGCAGGCCACATTGATCGCCCGTGTTTTCAATAAGGAAGAGGAGGCTTTACAGGCTGTATTACAAAAGGATATTCATCCGGGCGATGCTGTTTTTATCCGCTATGAAGGTCCTAAAGGAAGTGGCATGCCCGAAATGTTCTATACGACAGAAGCCATTGCCTCCGATCCGGAACTGGCAGAAAGTATCGCTCTGATTACCGACGGACGCTTCTCCGGTGCAACCCGTGGACCGGCCATTGGCCATGTCTCACCGGAAGCATACGAAGGCGGACCTATCGCTTTGGTTGAAAACGGCGACTTGGTTCATATCGATATCCCAGCCCGGATACTGGAAATTACAGGAACAAACGGCGTACAACAGACACCGGAAGAAATAAATCAGATCCTACAGGAGCGCCGGAGACTATGGAACAAACCAGCTCCGCTTCAAACTCAAGGTATCCTCGATATTTTCACAAATAACAGCGTATCCCCCATGAAAGGAGCCTACATGGAGAACAGAAATGCTTAAGCCTTGATAATAGTTGAATCACAATAAATTTTAGTATCTTTGCCGACCTAAAATTAAAAGAGATGTATAAGAAGATCGGTTTTCTGGTAAGTCTGTGGATATTTATTCTCACTGCTTGCACAAACCAGAAACAATATTTTGAAGAGAGTGGTTCCGTATTTCATACAATCTATCATGTCAAATATGAAGCGTCCGAACTGCTGACAGACAAGATTGATGCTGAATTCCAAAAGTTTAATCTTTCATTGAATCCGTTCAACCCGAATTCCATCATATCCAAGGTAAATCAGAACGAGCCTGTTGAAGCCGACGACTGGTTTATCGAAGTATTCAACAAAGCCCGGGAAGTCTCAGACCATTCCGATGGCGTTTTCGACATCACATGCGCCCCGTTGGTAAACCTGTGGGGATTTGGCTTCAGCAAAATGGACAGCATCACCCCACAGATGATCGACAGCATCAAACAGTTTGTAGGTTACCGGAAAGTAAAACTGGACGGACGAAAAGTAGTGAAGGAAGATCCCCGCATTTTACTGAATTGTTCAGCCATTGCAAAAGGATATGCGAGCGACATAATAGCTCGCCTGTTTGAACGCGAAGGTGTTAAGAATTATATGGTTGAGATTGGCGGTGAGGTTACCATGAAAGGTGTCAACCAGAATGGAAACTGCTGGCGTATCGGTATTAACAAACCGGAAGACGATTCCACCGGAATAAGAAACGATATAGAAGAGGTTGTCCAGCTATGTAAAAAAGGCGGAGTAGCCACTTCGGGCAATTACCGGAATTATTATGTAAAAGACGGAAAAAAATATGCACATACGATCGATCCGCGTACAGGATACCCGTCTGAACAGAATATCTTAAGCGCAACTATTGTTGCAGATGACTGCATCACTGCCGACGCCTACGCTACGGCCTTCATGGCAATGGGTCTTGAAAAAGCACGCCAGGCAGCTAAAAACATCCCTGATATTGAATATTATGTAATCTACTCCGATGAAAATGGTAAACATCAGATAGAATACTCTGAAGGCATGCTCCAATATCTACCCAACAGGCAGTCTGAAGCAATACAGAATGAGTAATATTTTTTTATGAAGAATTTTTTTAATCAGTTTGAATGTAAAGAAGTTAAAGCAGGTGAAACAGCATACGACACAGAGTCGATTGGCAATGTCTTACTTTTTGTTACCTCCGGAACACTTCTTATCGACCCCCAAACATCGACTTCGGCCATAGAACTAAATGAAGGGTATTTTGTTTTGCTACCCGCAGAACAACGTTATATCATAACGGCCGTTACCGATGCACAAACAGTATTAATGTATGCAGGAAGTTTATCCGCCATGATCACGGAAGATCCGGAATGGGACCCGGAAAGACCGGTCGTCCTCCCGATATTCCCCTCATTGGCTAAAACGATCTACCTGCTCGAATCCTATCAGAAAGAGGCAAAGGCGAAGCTGAATTAAAAGCTTTTGATCAGGAATGACGGATTTATCCGTAAATAAACTCCGGCAGAAAAACTCGTTGCACTGCCGGACTTACTGACTCCGTCAACTCCTTGTTCATACATGTTAACAGGAAGATGCTGGTATATATCGACATCTACTCCCATAGAAAAACCTTTTCCGAAACTCCGGGAGTATTCAAACCCCAGATAGAACATATTCTGTCCGTCAAACGTAACACCTTCCGTGGATGTTGAAACAGCTCCATAGAAAGGACTGCCGAACATCGATATGAACTTATTGCTATTCCAATAGGATGTTTTCACGCGGAAATCATAAATATCGGCCGAAGCGCGAACATAAAAACCGGACCCGCTATCATAAGGCCATAATTCACCGGCTTGCTGGTAATAACCGGTTACGTCAAATTCCAGATTGACATTCTTAAATATTGGATTTCCTGTATTCCATACTGCACCGGCACCAATTGCACCGTTCATCAAAGTCTGAACAGAATTTGTGTAGATCGTATCTATCTCTCCTCCCCGGTGCTGGGCAAGACCTTGCAGAGGTACATAGAAATGAAAACGAGATTCCGGATTGTTCAACTTATACCGTGCAGACAACCCGACCGTAAATGCTTCCTGGTGAGTATCTTCATGAAAGATAAAACTCTCCCAGTTCACCCACACATCGAAATCGAACCGGCGGGAATCGTATAACAATTGCAGGCCGGCCTCAGGATCAGCAGTCAGGTTCAGCTCCGGATTATATAACGGTTCGATCAGATTATGATTCGCTCCCCCATAAATATCTCCTAATACTATATTTACATGATCCGACAAGGCCACCTGTGCACGAAAGAAAGGAAGTACATGGAATCCGTGCTGAAACTGGTTACCTTTCCAGGTTGCAATATCCTGATAAGCCAGGCTCGGATATTTAGTTGCCCCCCAGTAACGCAGCATATGCGCGCCCACCTCCAGCTTGATGTTACTTAACGGATAGAAGGTCACTTTCGGTTGAACCCAAAGTCCCGGAAGTGAGTATCCTTTCATAATAGAACCCGTATATTCATTATCTTTGAAAAAGCTTATATTATCCAGCTCCACGGACAATTGTCCCTTTTTATCCGGATCAATCCTGTGGTCCGATTTAAATACACGTTCAGGAATCTGTGCAGAAGCAGTCTGTATAGCCAGCAAACCGGCAAGCACAAGACAAATACCTATTATTTTCATTTGTTTTTTAAATTTGCAGCAAACGTAAGAAATTATCGGCATAAATAAAAAGGGATACGGAAGTTTTACCCACCGTATCCCTTTCAATATTTTATTTGCTAAAGCTAACTCAACGTCTCGGAGTTGCTTCTTTAACAACCATCTGACGACCTTCGTATTCAGCACCGTCCAATTCTTTGATCGCATTTCTTGCTTCGCTTTCATTTGTGAACTCAGCGAATGCAAAACCTTTAGATCTGTTAGTGTCGCGATCAATGATTAACTTTACTGATTCTACAACTCCATACTCTTCCAGAACCTGCTGTAAGTCAGATTCTCTAACCCGGTAGTTCAGGTTACCAATGTAAATATTCATACAAAAATGATATAAAATAATTAATAAAAAAACTGTAACAAATAAGCTTGGAAAGGTCGATTACTACAAAATAAATTCATTTTTGAATATTACATCGGAGATAAAAGAACTATTTCTGAAAACTATGTTGTTCACATGGGGCAAAGGAAAGTATTTTTATTTGATATATCATCATAATCACTATTTTTTTTGTCAGGTAAAATGTATTTTATAATTTTGTAACATATAAAACGGATAACGAGGTATACAACAGAACCTCCATTTTACAAAGTATCAGGACAAACGGAGTTTAAAAATACAGTACTTTTAAATCGTTATCCGGACAAGTTGTTTAGAAATAATAGTATTTTTGACCAATTATATCGCATATTTATCCTTTTTAATTCAAATTAGAAGGCCTAAATTTGCACCATTATTTTTGAACTTAAATTGACATGGAAAAAATCGAAGTAAAAGAAGCCAAAGGAAAACTTGGTATTCTCGTTGTGGGTGTAGGTGGAGCAGTAGCAACCACCATGATTACAGGTACACTGGCCGCTCGTAAAGGGGTAGCCAAACCAATCGGGTCAATTGCAGAAATGGCGACGATGCGTTTGGAAAATGGAGAAGAGAAGGCAATTAAGGACATTGTACCCTTGGCGGATCTGAACGATATTGTATTCGGCGGATGGGATATATTCGCAGACAATGCATATGAAGCCGCCATGTATGCAGAAGTTTTAAAGGAAAAAGACCTGAACAAGGTGAAAGATGAACTGGAGGCTATTAAGCCGATGCCGGCAGCCTTCGATCACAATTGGGCCAAACGCTTAAACGGAACGCATATTAAACAAGCTGCTACTCGTTGGGATATGGTAGAGCAAATTCGCCAGGACATTCGCGATTTCAAAGCAGCTAACAACTGTGAACGTATCGCTGTATTATGGGCAGCAAGTACAGAAATCTATATTCCTCTTTCAGAAGAACATATGTCGCTTGCCGCATTGGAAAAAGCAATGAAGGAAAACAATACGGAGGCCATTTCTCCCAGTATGTGTTATGCCTATGCAGCCATTGCAGAAGGTGCTCCGTTCATCATGGGCGCTCCTAACCTGTGCGTAGACACGCCTGCTATGTGGGAATTCTCCAAACAGATGAATGTACCTATCTCAGGTAAAGACTTCAAGAGCGGACAGACACTGATGAAGACAGTACTGGCTCCGATGTTCAAAACACGTATGCTGGGTGTCAGCGGTTGGTTCTCTACCAATATCTTAGGAAATCGCGACGGCGAAGTATTGGACGACCCTGCAAACTTCAAGACGAAAGAAGTCAGCAAACTGTCGGTAATCGATAACATTTTTGAACCTGAGAAATATCCGGATCTTTATGGCGACGTATATCATAAGGTACGTATCAACTACTACCCGCCGCGTAAAGACAACAAAGAAGCATGGGACAACATCGACATCTTCGGATGGATGGGATACCCGATGGAAATCAAAGTAAACTTCCTTTGCCGCGACTCTATCCTTGCCGCTCCTATCGCACTCGACCTTGTATTGTTCAGCGACCTTGCTATGCGTGCCGGTATGTCCGGTATCCAGACCTGGTTGTCATTCTTCTGCAAGAGCCCGATGCACGACTTCGAACACCAGCCTGTTCATGACCTGTTCACACAGTGGAGAATGGTTAAACAGACACTGCGTAACATGATCGGCGAAAAAGAGCCCAGCTATCTGGATTGATAAAATACATACAGAGATAAAGATTTCTTCTTTCCGTGAAAAGTCCGTCTTCTCACAGAAAGAAGAAATTCTTTTCATATATTACTCCTTTTAATTCAAACAGATTCTAACATATGGATTATGCAATCATTGCAGCAGGCGAGGGTTCCCGATTGGTGCAAGAAGGTATTAAATGGCCCAAACCTTTAGTGCAACTAAATGGTATCACTCTTATAGACCGTCTGATCAATGTCTTCCTGAAAAACGACGCGTCATCTATCAGTATTATTGTAAACGAAGAAATGACAGAGGTACAGGAACATCTGCAGAAACTGGAACTTCCGGTTCCTTTCCGACTGCTGGTAAAGTCGACACCCAGTTCGATGCATAGTTTCTATGAATTGAGCCATCACCTGGACAGCGACAATATCTGCCTGACAACTGTCGACACGATTTTTAAGGAAGATGAGTTCAGTGGATACATTAATGAATTCCTGAAAGAAAACCGGCTGGACGGACTGATGGCCGTAACCGATTTTATAGATGATGAAAAACCCCTATACGTAGATACAGACAAGGATTTAATGATCCATGGCTTTTTAGACAAACAGGGAGAACCCGCATGCTCTTATATCTCCGGCGGTATCTACTGCCTGAGACGTTCCGGGCTAAAGGTTTTGAATAAAGCCATCGAACAGGGAATGTCACGCATGCGCAACTATCAACGCCAGCTTATAACTGAAGGATTACAGCTTAAAGCATATCCGTTCAGTAAAATCGTAGATGTCGATCATGCCGAAGATATCCAAAAAGCCGAAGAGTTTTTAAAACAGTAAACAATGAGTAAACTAACAATAGCAGGCATCCGCAGGGAAAATCAATTTTCCCCCAATCATATCGGAAACGATGCCGCCATCTTTTCCCTGACCGCTCAATATTTGCGCGACTTGGGGTGTGAAGTAAACGAATATATAGAATCAGACCTGATTGTCCGAAACTTTGAAGAGACTGCAATCTTCAACATGGTACGAAACTGGACATCCATCCACAAACTTCAGCAAATGGAGGATCAGGGATACACCGTTATCAACTCCGGTTATGGTATTGAAAACTGTACGCGCGAGAAAATGACACGCCTGTTAATGTCGAACAATATCTCACACCCGGCCAGCCTGATCCTTCCCACCAATGAAGATCCGACTGCTGCTATGGAAGAAGCCGGATTCTACAACTGTTGGATCAAACGCGGTGATTTCCATGCCATCCACAGGGAAGACGTTACGTATGTCAGAAACCCGGAGGAAGCCAAAACAATTCTGAAAGAATATGCTATTCGCGGCATTAAAACGGCGGTAATCAACGAACATCTGGTAGGTGACCTGGTTAAGTTTTACGGTGTAACCGGTACCGATTTCTTTTACTGGTTCTATCCCTCTAACCAGCATCACAGCAAATTTGGCTTAGAGCAAATAAACGGAACGGCTAAAGGCATTCCGTTTAACGATTCAAAGCTGCAACAGCTTTGTAGCCAGGCAGCCGAGGTATTAAACATACATGTTTACGGTGGCGACTGCATTGTATCCGAAGACGGTTCAATCCGATTGATCGACTTCAACGACTGGCCCAGCTTTGCCCCTTGCCGGGACGAAGCCGCTCCCCAGATAGCCCGCCGCATCTATAATTTAATCAACAAATAATGGAAGAAACAAAAAAGAAACCCGATATAGAATCAACTCTCAAATCACTGGATACGGAAGAGTTTATCGACATTCATTTCTACCGTCCGATAGGTTATCGCTGGGCTTTGTTCTTCAATAAACTGGGAGTATCCCCCAATGCCATTACCGTTGCAAGTATATTCATAGGGATTGCAGCAGGTATCTGCTTCTACTTCCAGGACCTCACGATCAATATAATCGGCATGCTACTGCTTATCTGGGCTAATTCTTACGACAGTGCAGACGGACAACTGGCGCGTATGACCGGAAAGAAAACGCCTCTGGGACGCATACTCGACGGTACTGCCGGCGACTGTTGGTTCATAGCCATCTATGCGGCAATCTGTCTCCGCCTCACACCGGAATGGGGTATCTGGATATGGATATTAGCAGCCATCACCGGATTCTTTCATAGTAAACAGGCCGCTATGGCCGACTATTACCGGAACATCCACCTCCTGTTCCTGAAGGGAAAGGCCGGAAGCGAATTATCCCACTCCCCTGCCCTGAAAGAGAAATACAAGACAATGAGTTGGAAAAAGGATTTCATCTACAAACTATTCGAAACATTCTATATCAACTATACCGTCGGCCAGGAAGCTTTAACACCGAAGTTTCAGAAGATGATGGATATCATCCGCAGCAAATATCATGACGAAGCTCCGGAATGGTTCCGCAAAGCATTCCGGGAAAAGAGCCTCCCGATGATGAAATACACGAATATGTTGTCGTTCAACACACGTGTCATCGCCTTGTTCATCAGTATTTTTATTGATATGCCGTGGCTGTATTTCGTATTTGAGATGACTGTACTAAATACGATGCTGATATATATGATATACACGCACGAACATTTCTGTGCAGAATTCACCAAAGAACTTAAATCAAAATCATAAGACAATATGTTAGAATCAGATAAGATAAAAGGGATCCTGTTCGATTACGGCGGCACTATCGACAGCAACGGTATGCATTGGGCCGAAGTGATCTGGAAAGCTTACCAGGCGGAAGAAGTACCGGTTAGTAAAGAGACCTTCCGTAAAGCCTATGTGCATGGAGAACGGACACTAGGTAAAAATCCGATCGTACAACCGCATCACACCTTTCTCGACATGCTACGCCTGAAAACCGACCTGCAAATCGAATGGCTCAAAGCGGGTGATTTTCTGCCGGAAGAATATGCCACCCCACGACTGAAACAACGCCTGGCAGACTGGTGCTATGCGTATGCACGAAGATCGATCGATTCAGCCCGTCCCATACTTGCCTCCTTATCTAAAAAATATCCGCTGGTGCTGGTTTCTAACTTTTACGGGAATATCGAATCTGTATTGAAAGACTTCCACCTCGATATCTATTTTCAGTCGATCATCGAATCGGCAGTTGTCGGTATCCGTAAACCAGATCCCGCCATTTTCGGATTAGGCGTAAAAGAATTAGCACTCCCCGCAGGAGAGATCGTCGTAATCGGTGACTCCTACGATAAGGATATCATCCCTGCCACTTCCATCGGGTGTAAGACAATATGGTTGAGAAGCATTGGCTGGGAAGAATACCGGGGAGACGAAACAGCAGATCTCGTGATCTCGGATTTTACGGAACTGGAACAAATCTTCGACATATAGATATTTTGACTACCAATAGTTCAATAAAGACCTTTCTCTAAAATAAAAGTCGCCCTATCTTTGCATATAAAAAGATGGGGCTTTATTATGAGAAATAAATATACTTTATTACTATTCATCCTACTCACCTCTTGCGATTTGATAGATTATCACCCGTACGACGGAAGAGTTTCAGAGAAAGAAGACAAAAACATCAATGCAACCAATATTGTCAAGATCGAAAAAGCTTGTGCAGATAAAGATACTATCCGTTTTGTTTTTACCGGCGATACACAGCGCTGGTATGATGAAACAGATGATTTCGTAAAGCACGTCAACCAATTAAATTCCGTCGACTTTGTCATTCATGGCGGAGACCTGACCGACTTCGGTATCAAAAAAGAATATCTCCTGCAACATAAGATTCTGTCGCGGTTAAATATCCCTTATATTGCCTTAATCGGTAATCACGACATTATTGGCAAGGGCGACCTGATTTATGAAGATTTATATGGAAATGAAAACTTTTCGTTCCGGACGGGAGGAGGAATCCGCTTCATCTGCCTGAATACGAATGCTCTTGAATATGACTATTCAACTCCTGTACCCAATTTTGCCTTCATAAAAAATCAATTGAATGATACAAATGAAAAGGATACGCATACGGTCTTTGTTATGCATGTTCCACCGGGAAGCGATCAGTTCAACAATAATGTCGCAGATATTTTTCAGGAAAAGATCAGAGAATTCCCTTCTCCCCTTTTCTGCCTGCATGCCCATGATCATAACTTTGTGGCACGCGACCTGTTCAATGACGGGATTATTTATTATTGTTGTGACAATATAGGAAAACGAACTTATCTTCTCTATACTATAACACCGGATAGCTATTCATATGAAATCATTAAATTCTAACTGTTTACTATTACTTATATTCGCTTTTTTCTCATTTCATATAAATGCACAAGATAGCATCCCTACTCCTACTCTATATGAAAGGCATGTGGAAAAGTATACTTCGCTATGGGAAAATTTAATCCCACGATATAGCAAAATACAATTTGCAGGCTCCATCGGGATGTTCTCTTTCGGATTGGGATGGGATTACTACCGTCATCATTGGGAAACGGATTTATTATTCGGCTTTGTACCTAAAACGACACGCAATCTTAGTGCTGAGAGTGCCAAAAGACGGCATGCCATGGCTACTTTCACATTTAAACAAAATTATATACCCTGGAGAGTCCCTTTACACAAAAGCATTGATTTCGAACCATTAACAACAGGACTATACATCAGTACCTTACTCGACAGAGACTATTGGGTACACAGCCCAAGCAAATATCCTGATGGATATTACTTTTTTCCAACCCGCATACGTACTCATATTTTCCTGGGTGAACGTGTCACCTTCAAATTCAACAATCCGGGAAGATGGCATAAATCTGTCACCTTATTTTACGAACTTAGCACCTGTGACCTGTATATCCTTAGTAAATTCGGGAATAAATACCTGAAACCGAAAGACTATTTGAGCTTATCGTTCGGGCTGAAGTTCCAGATATTATAACAAACGAGACCATACATTCGCAACTTTCAGAGAGTTCTACTTAATATAGAATAAGAAACGGTTTTGAATTTATTATTTGAGTCTGTAATAGAAAAAGGTGAAGCCTTTTTCTATTAATAATTAATAATGAATAATTGGGCTTCGCGCTCGGATGTAGCAAAATGTGAACCAAAATGACAGGTTTTGTAGGGGTGGGGTTTGCCCACCCTTTGCGACAA